>OAWZ01000382.1_pt1 | contig 25090 bp, 20 predicted proteins | sample 1477091 | NCBI WGS metagenome assembly OAWZ01 (sample SAMEA2580282, study PRJEB22360) | human gut metagenome | biome: human gut; feature: human-associated habitat; material: faeces | place: Denmark | collected 2008/2010
GGAAGTTGCTGGCAATCAGCGGCAGGTCGCGAATGACCAGGCCTTGCGCATGTACCTGAGAGGATTCTTCGTCAGCCGCATTGGTGCCGACATTGCCGATATGAGGATAAGTAAGAGTAACGATTTGGCGAGAATAGGAAGGATCAGTGAGGATTTCTTGATAACCGGTCATTGAAGTATTGAAAACGACTTCCCCAACCGCCGAACCCGTTGCCCCTATGGCCCGACCGATAAACTGGGTTCCGTCTTCCAGAACCAATAGCGCTGACTTAATCAAAACACCCTCCAGAGAATATTAACTCACTTTATTTGCATATTAATTCATAACCATGTCATGGATCAATGCAAATGTGTTGCCAGCGGATTTTTGGCAAACGGCGGCATTCTGGGGATTTGCCATGTAAAAGTCAACTTAAAACGGGAGTTTTGTATATTCTTTTGCAAGCCTGGAGGTCTGAACTCAGATTAAGCGGCAAAAAGATCAACTAAATCACTGTGGAAACCGCTTGCGTATACAGTTTAATAGAAAGAAACGTCTTGCAGGAATAAAAAGTGGACCAAATGGTCAAAATTTACAGTTCAGCAACAGAAATTATCGAGAAAACACTTACTTTAAATCAGTTAGACACAATAAACACCCCAAACAGACAAAATAAAAGGGCAATAAAATATTGCCCTATGCAATCAAGTAATTACGACTGCAATAACCACATCACGAAGGGTAATAATGCTTACAAATTGTTGAGTTCGAGGACATCTCGCATATCAAAAAGACCATTACGCTTACCTTTCAGCCACAATGCCGAACGTACCGCCCCGTTTGCAAATGTCATGCGGCTGGATGCTTTATGAGTGATTTCGATCCTTTCGCCAATATCGGCGAACATAGCGGTATGTTCACCGACGATATCACCCGCGCGAACGGTGGCAAACCCAATGGTGCCAGGCACGCGCTCGCCAGTGTGGCCTTCGCGAGAATAGACCGCGATGTCTTTCAAGTCTTTATCCATTGCACACGCAATCGCTTCGCCCATTGCCAGCGCCGTGCCTGACGGAGCATCGACTTTGTGGCGATGGTGCGCTTCGACGATTTCGATGTCGGTGTATTCGCCCATCACCTTCGCCGCCTTCTCCAGCAGTTTCAGCATGACGTTTACCCCCACGCTAAAGTTTGCCGCAAAGACAATCGCAATCTCAGTGGACGCATCCTGAATGGCTTGCTTACCGACCTCGTCAAAACCGGTGGTGCCAATCACCATCCCTTTACCGTGCTGACGGCAAAACGCCAGGTGAGCCAACGTGCCTTCAGGGCGGGTAAAATCGATAAACACGTCAAAGTCTTCTTTCACCGCCTCAAGGCTGCTCTGCACGGTAACGCCCGTCTGACCTGCGCCTGCCAGCTCGCCTGCATCGGCTCCCAAAAGCGATGAACCTTCACGCTCCAGCGCCGCGCCAAGCGCCACGCCATCCATCTGTAGTGCCGCCTGAATCAGCTGACGGCCCATACGTCCGCCCGCGCCCGCAATGGCGACGCGGATCTGTGCATCATGCATAGTTATTCTCTTACGTTAAAATGATGTAAATCGTTTTCAGATTAACCAGCCTTTGCACAGGCTGCCACAGAAAACGCCGATAATTAGAATTTAATGATAAACAGGGTGAGATATCAGTGAAAGACATGATCGTCAGCGAAAACCACATGATTCCCGCACCACCAGCGCAGGCGGCAGAATGATTCGTTTGGCGGGTTCGTCGTTGCCCTGTATGCGGCTGTAAAGTAACTCCCCTGCCTTACGACCAATCTCTTTCGCCGCCACCGATACGGTGGTCAATGCGGGCTGCACCAGAGCCGCTTCGGTAATATCATCGAAACCGACCAGCGCAAAATCACGTCCCGGCTCACGGCCCATCTTGCGTAAGCTTTGCATCACCCCCAGCGCCACAACATCCTGATAGCAAATTGCCGCACTGATGTGTGGATGCTCGAGAAGTAACGCCTCTGCCACGCGCGCGCCGTCGCTTTGGCTGGCGTGAGAGGTTCTGATCCAGGCAGGATTCGGCGTCACGCCGTATTCCAGCAGCTTGCTGGTAAAGCCCCCGATACGCTGCGCCCGAGAGCCCGAATTCTGACTCCCTCCAATGAACGCAATGTGCCGATGGCCCATTCTGAGCAGATGCTCCGTCGCCATCTGCGTGCCTAAGAAGTTATCCGTTCCGACAAAATCAAAATCCGGATCGTTCAGCGGGCGCACAACCATGATAGCCGGAATATTGCGCCGCTTCAGACCCTCAAAAAAGGCCTGGGGCGTTTCCCGAGCCGCACACAGCACCATACCGCCGACGTTATTACGCATCAGTGAATCAACAAATTTTTGCTGTCGCTCTGCCGATTCCTCGCTATTCGCCAGAAAAAGCATCAGCTCGTGGCGCTCCATTTCATGACTTAGCCCTGCCGTCATCTCGCTATAAAAAGGGTTGGTGATATCGTGCAAGAGCAGCCCGACCTGGTTACTGCTGCGGTTACGTAAATTGGCTGCCGTCTGGTTATAGACATAGCCGGATTCATCCAGCGCCTTAAGCACACGTTCGCGCGTGCTTTGCGAAATGCGGCCTTTGTTGCAGAGCACCATCGAGACCGTTGCCGTTGACACGCCGGCGCGTTTCGCGACATCGGCCAGTGTAATTCCCGTCATGTTGTCTCCTTCATCATCACTACAGGTTAATCGAATAACCTGTTTTTTGCATTTTTCCCTGTGAGACTCTTCACATTACCGCTGTTGTTCTGGATTCGATTCGCATTTATGGCGGGTTAATCGCGTTAACCACTCTTCTCAAATACGGTTAATCGAATAACCTTAAATAACGATTACGGAGGATACAATGACAACCTACGACAAATTCCCCACGGTGGCGATACAGGGTTTTGATGACAGCGCCTGGCAAGGCTGGGAAGCAATAACCCGCGTTCTTGAGTCACAAACCCAACAGCGCAGCCGCACGGTGCTGGTGATTGACTGCTATCCGGGCGTGCGCATGACCGAGCTTGAAGAGAACGTGCTGCCGCGTCTACGCCCGACGCTGGCGATCAATGCTGAACAGGCGCGACGGGATGAGTGTGCCATTCATGAGATGCTGGCGCGCAACCTCACAGACGATCGCGTCTTTGGCGTTCTCTCCTGCCACCAGCTTGGAGAGTTTTTCGATCCCGCGCGTCTGGAGGCGTTGCAGGTTCAGGTGAACCAGTGTTCCGGGGGGCTGATTGTGATCTACGGACCCGGTGCGACGCTTGTCCATCCGGGTGATGTGCTGGTGTATGCCGATCTGCCGCGCTGGGAGATCCAGCAGCGTATGCGCCGGGGTGAGACTGGGAACTGGGGCGCAGATAATCAGCAGGAAGATATGCTGCGTCGCTACAAGCGCGCCTTTTTTGTCGAATGGCGCGTCTTCGATCGCCACAAAACACCGCTGCTCAGGCGCACCGATTTTTTACTGGATACAACCCAGACGAACCAGCCCGCGATGGTCAGCGGCGAGGCCCTGCGAGCCGGGCTGAAGCAAACTACCACCCAGCCTTTCCGCGTGGCGCCCTTTTTCGATCCTGGCGTCTGGGGCGGCCAGTGGATGAAACAGCAATTCGATCTCGATCCCTCTGCACCCAATTACGCGTGGTGTTTTGACTGCGTGCCCGAGGAGAACAGCCTGTTACTGCGTTTTGGCGCAGTGCGGATCGAGATCCCCTCTCAGGATCTGGTTTTGCTTGAGCCCCGTGCTCTGCTGGGCGAGAAAGTTCACGCACGTTTCGGCGCGGAATTCCCGATCCGTTTTGACTTCCTCGACACCATGGGTGGCCAGAATCTGAGCTTCCAGGTCCACCCCATTACCGAGTACATCCAGCAGCAGTTTGGGATGCACTATACCCAGGATGAGAGTTATTACATTCTGGAAGCGGAGCCGGGTGCCGTCGTCTATCTGGGGACCAAAACCGGCACAGACCCTGAGGCCATGATGGACGATCTCAGGCGCGCGGGTCGCGGTGAAAAACCGTTTGATGACGACCGCTTCGTTAATCAGATCCCGGCAAAAAAGCACGACCATTTCCTGATCCCGGCTGGGACGGTGCACTGCTCCGGCGCGGGAACCATGGTGCTGGAGATCAGCGCTACGCCGTATATTTTCACCTTCAAACTGTGGGACTGGGGCCGCCTGGGCCTGGACGGGCTGCCGCGCCCGGTCCACCTGGAGCACGGTGAAAAGGTGATCGACTGGCAGCGCGACGCGCGGTGGGTACATCAGCATCTGGTGAATCAGTTCGAACCTGTCGCGGAAGGAAACGGCTGGCGTGAAGAGCGTACTGGCCTGCACGAGCGTGAATTTATCGAAACCCGCCGCCACTGGTTTAGCGAACCCGTTTTGCACCACACCGGCGGCGGCGTGAACGTGCTGAATCTGGTAGAGGGCGACGAAGCAATTGTCGACAGCCCAACCGGTGCATTTGAGCCGTTTACCGTCCATTACGCCGAAACCTTCATCATTCCGGCAAGCGTAGGTGACTATCGCATTTCACCTTCAGCCCGTGCTTCCGGACCCCCCCTCGCGACTATCAAAGCCTGGGTAAGGAGCTAACGATGATTCATTTTATTGTCGCCACTCATGGGCCGTTAGCCGCCGCGCTGCTGGAGAGCGGCCGGATGGTATACGGCGAGCTCCCCGGCATACACGCCATTTGTCTGACCGAACAGGCGGGAATAGAGGGCTTCCGGCAGGATTTCATCGCCACGCTGGAAGCGGCAAGCGTCAACGCTGACGGCGTGCTGGTGCTGTGCGACATGCAAAGCGGCACGCCGTGGAACGTGGCCTGTGAGGCCGCGTTTAACCCATATACGCAGCCGCCGGTCGCCGTGGTGGCTGGAGTCAACTTCCCGATGCTGCTGCAAACCGATGAGGTGATGATGGCTCGCGATGTTCATCAGGCTGCCGGGCAGCTTATCGAACTTACTCTGCCGACGCTGGTACAGGCGAAACCGGCAGATACTGCACAGACAGACGATTTTTAAGGAGCCGCATATGAGTATTTCTTTTGTACGCATTGACGATCGCGTGATCCATGGGCAGCTCATTACACGCTGGGCCAGGGAGCTGCCCTGCGACGGCATCGTTGCCATTGACGATGCCGTTGCGGCCGATCCGCTGTTATCGTCGGTCATGAAAGGAGCCGTATCAGATACTAAAGTGTGGCTGTTCGATACGGCAACCGCGATCGAAAAACTGCCAAAAGTGATTGCCAGCGAAAAGCGCTATTTCGTGATTGGCAAATCTCCACTCACGCTACAGCGCATTGAGCAGGCGGGCATTAGCCTGAAAAACAGCAATGGAAAAATTAACGTGGGCCCGATGAGCGCCCGGGCTAACACGATCACCATCGGCCCGAATCAATCGGTAACCCAGGATGAAGCGGCGGCGTTCGAGTGGCTGACCGGGCAGGGACACGCGATTGAATTCCGCCTGGTTCCCGATGCCAGTTTTTATACCTGGCAGGATGCCAGACAAAAGCTGAAATAAGGAGCAGATCATGATTATCGAAGCGGCTTTAATTGGCCTGCTGTGTTATCTGGGCGCACTCAGTAGTCCGTGGCTTTTAGGGCTGACGGGCGGCTGGTATCTCATCTCCCGACCGCTCATTTCCGGGATGCTGGTTGGCCTGATCCTGGGCGATATCAAAACCGGGATTATGATTGGCGTAGCGGTGCAGGCGGTTTATATCGCAATGGTGACACCCGGCGGCTCGATGCCAGCAGATTTAAACTTTGTGGCTTATCCGGCCATTGCACTGGGAATACTTTCCGGCAAAGGACCTGAGGTTGCCGTCGCGCTGGCGGCGACTATTGGGATCGCCGGAACCATTCTCTTCAATGCGATGATGGTGCTGAACTCCTTCTGGAACCATCGTGCGGATGTGGCGCTGGAGAACGGCGACGAGCGCGGGATCTACCTCAACAGCGCCATCTGGCCGCAGGCGATGAATTTTGTGCTGCGCTTTGTGCCTACCTTTATCGCCGTCTTTTTTGGCGCACAGTACATTAGCGGGTTTATGGACAGCCTGCCGCACATCGTCCTCTCCACCATGAATGTGCTGGGCGGCATCTTGCCCGCCGTCGGTATTGCCATCCTGCTTAAGCAGATCATCAAAAGCTATACCATGCTCATCTACTTTCTGGTGGGCTTCGTTTGCATCGTTTTCCTGAAACTCAATATGGTCGCGCTGGTGATCGTGGGCGCCCTGCTGGCACTGATTCATTACAACTATAAACCCGAGGCACCGCAGGCCGTGGCTTCAGCACCTGTCCCTGACGACGAGGATGAATTCTGATGGAAGAACGTAAACTCACCCGCAAGGATCTGCGCCGCTGCTGGCGAGCGTGGATGATGCACAACCTCTCCTCAATGAGCTTTGAACGCCTTGAATCCTTCGGCTTTTGCCTGAGCATGCTGCCGGTCGCAAAAAAGCTCTATCCCGACCCGGTACAACGTACCGAGATGCTGCGCCGTCACGCGTCGTTCTACAACACGGAGCCACAGATTGGCGCGATCGTTAACGGTATGGCGCTGGGGCTGGAGGAGAAAAAAGCCAACGGCGAGCCGATTGACGGTGAAACCATAAATACCCTGAAGGTAGGCCTGATGGGGCCAATTGCCGGGATCGGCGATTCGATGATCCCCGGCATGCTGATCCCGATCCTGCTTAGCATTGGGATGGCGCTGGCGGCAGGCGGAAATATCCTCGGTCCACTGTTTTATACCGTTGCCTGGCTGGCCATCATTATCCCTGGCTCCTGGTTCCTGTTTCTCAAAGGCTACCAGATGGGATCAGGCTCCGTGGAGATGCTGGTCAGCAGCAAATCTACCCGGCTACGGGAAGCGCTCTCGCTACTGGGCGTATTTGTCATGGGCGGCGTGGCGGCCAGCTACGTGAAGCTCGGCACCGGGCTGGAGTTCATCACCCGGGACGGGGTTAACATTCACGTTCAGCAGATGCTGGACGGTATTTTCCCGCAGCTGCTTCCGCTGGCGGTGGTGCTGGGGACCTGGTATCTGATGGCAAAACGCGGCGTGTCGCCGGTAAAAGCCATGATATTGCTGCTTATACTGGCAGCGCTTGGCGTGGCGTCCGGTTTGTTTGCAGGATAAGAAAACCGGGGCAATGCCCCGGCTTCTTTATGGATGGAAGTTATTCCACAGTTCTGCGACTTTATCCGGACGCGAAATAAACTGGAACCGTGCGGGGTCATCAATAAACTGCTGATAAACAGGCGCATCAGTAATGCCAAATTCCGGATAACTTCTCGGCGTAATCATCTGCAAGCGCCCTGGTCTGTAGTGACTGTTATGCTGCCAGACAATATGATTACCCTGAACTAAGGGATACCAGGCCAGACCTTTTCGCGCACGAACGGCCTCATACTCAAAGCCATATTCCCGATCGCACCACGCACCAAACGTCAGCGGCTCATTGGGCGAGGCCGAAATCGTCGCATGGCCCCATCCGGGAGGGACCAGTACCTTTTCACCCGGCCCCGCGAGTACCGCAAAACATCGTCCCGGATCGTCGTCCACATACTCCTGCATGTAGATAATCGCTTTACCCTGCCAGATTTCGTACAGCTCAGGGGGCGACCATCCGCTGTGCTGGCTAATACGGTGAACATGCCCCTGGCTGCGGACCGGCTCATCGCCAAGCGTGCCTGCCGCGTAGGTGACCACACCAAAAAGCAGCATGCGTTTTTCGAGTTCCGGCCTGTCCGCCAGACGCGCCACGTCCATCGCGATGGCATATACCTGTTCAGGCCCTTCGCAGTCCGGATTGCGCAGCGACGGGCGGATCTGATCCAGTGTTCTGATCTCCGGCATCGGCCCGGTAACATCCTCTCCGTAGCAAAAACCGAGCGGCTGACGGTTGATGGTCATATCAAGGCCATAGTTAGCCATGGCGCACCTCGTAACCTTCCCCGGAGGCAAAGATCCGCAGGGTGAAGCCCTCTGCCAGCGCCGCATAGTCGTGTCCCGCAATGCTCGGCCAGACGGCAAGGGAGGATAGCGTCTCGTTGCCAGTGTTAATCAAACGATGCGCTGTAAAAGGAGGAATAATATGCACGGAGCCAGCCGTCACCTGCTCAAGCCGCGCGTCGCCCGCCTCCGTTTGCAGCAGCAACAAGCCACATCCGCGCAGGCCAAAATAGACCTCGCCCTGTTCGCGGCGCTGATGAAAATGACCGCGAGTCATAAAGAACTCATCGCCCACGTTACCCGCACGCAGGTGAGTTACCCCAACGAAGAGTGCCCCTTCCCCTACGGGCGAGCCCAGTACGTCTACGTCATACACACTTTTTTGAGGATTGCCGCACTTCCACGCCTCGCCGTCTGCGAAGATCCCAGGAAGATCCGCAAGACGAGTCGTTTTGCGGATAAGCGGCCCGCCGGCTAGCGCGCCGGTAGCCCACGTCAACTGAGGTGGCAAAAAGATGTCTGAATTCATATCGCTCTCCGGCCCGAGGAGAACAGCAATATCATGATGGCAGATTAAACGATTAACCTACTGGAAAAAGCGTCAAAATTGATGGTGAATCACAGTTAACCAGAAACAAAAATGCCGGAGGCTTTCGCCACCGGCATTTTGAAGATTGAGAGGACATCATTCCACTTCGCGGGCGTCGATTCGCAGCTCTTTCGGCACTTCGAAGACAATGTTCTCTTCACGGCCTTCCAGCGGCACCGCTTCGCCACCGCCCAGCTCTTGCAGGCGAGCAATGACGTTTTGCACCAGGATATCCGGCGCTGAAGCGCCTGCGGTAACACCGACGCAGGCCGCGTTTTTCACCCACGCTTCCTGAATGTCCGCTGCGTCGTCGATCAGAAAAGCTGCTTTCCCCATACGTTGCGCCAGTTCGGCCAGTCGGTTGGAGTTAGAGGAGTTTTTCGAGCCGACCACCAGCACCACATCCGCCTGTTCAGCCAGGGCGCGTACGGCTTCCTGACGGTTGGTGGTTGCATAGCAGATATCATCTTTGCGCGGCCCGACGATTTTCGGGAAGCGCTGGCGCAGGGCGTCAATCACGTCTGAGGTGTCGTCTACGGAAAGCGTCGTCTGGGTCATAAACGACAGACGGGCTTCGTTTTTCACGTCCAGCGTAAAGACATCTTCCGGTGATTCGACCAGGTACATGCCCCCTTCCGGGTTGCTGTACTGGCCCATGGTGCCTTCAACTTCCGGGTGACCGGCGTGACCAATCAGAATTGACTCTTCACCACGACGGCTGGCGCGCGCCACTTCCATATGCACTTTTGTCACTAACGGACAGGTGGCATCGAATACGGTCAGATCGCGGCTTTTCGCCTCGTTGCGTACCGCCTGAGAGACGCCGTGCGCGGAGAAGATGAGGATTGCGCCGTCCGGCACTTCGCTGATCTGCTCGATAAAAATCGCACCGCGCTCGCGCAGGCTGTCGACCACGTAACGGTTGTGCACCACTTCGTGACGCACGTAAATCGGCGCGCCGTAAATCTCCAGCGCGTTTTCAACAATGCTGATAGCGCGGTCTACACCGGCGCAGAAGCCGCGCGGGTTAGCCAACAGGATCTGCATTTTACTCCTCCAGTGCCGGATCGATCTCCAGCACTTCGACATCAAAATGAACGGTACGCCCGGCAAGCGGATGGTTGAAATCGACGGTGATAGAATCGCCGTTGATTTCTCGGATCACGCCAGGCATTTCGCTGCCGTCCATAGCGGTAAAGAGCATAATCGCCCCGATTTCTGGTTCACCCGCATCCATAAACTCACGGCGCGAGAAATACTGGATCAGGTCCGGGCTTGGCACGCCAAATGCCGCATCCGGCTCCAGCGAAAACGCTTTTTTCTCGCCCTCTTTCAGACCCAGAAGCTGCTGCTCAAGGCCTTCAGACAGGGAGGTGTCACCCAGACGAAACAGCGCCGGTTTGCCATTGTTGCGGGTGGATTCGGCCGTGGAGCCGTCATCCAGCTTCAGCGTGAAATGAACGAGAACCGCGCTGTTGCTCTGTACGGATTTAGACATGCAAATTGCTCGCTTGTTTTGGGTCACCTGTTGCCCGGTGGCGCTACGCTTACCGGGCCTACGGGGGCCACAAATTCTGTAGGCCGGGATCGCTACGCGTCACCCGGCTGGTTTTGTTACGCCTGCTCTTTCGCGGCCGGTTTAGGCAAGAAGCCTTCCAGCACGATTAACGCCGCACCAACGCATATTGCGCTATCGGCGAGGTTAAAGGTCGCGAAGTGCCAGTCGCCGACGTAGAAATCGATCATATCGACCACAAAGCCGTGCCACAGGCGGTCAAACAGGTTACCCAGCGCGCCGCCAATGATCAGCGCGTAGGCGATGTTATTCAGCTTTTGCGTGGCCTTTGAGCGGTACATCAGCACCGCCAGCACGACGCAGATAGCGATAGCGATACCCGCGAAGAACCAGCGCTGCCAGCCACCGCTGTCGGCAAGGAAACTAAACGCCGCACCATAGTTGCGGGCATAGTGCAGGTTAAGCGACGGAAACAGCGGGACCGTATCCCCCAGAGCGAAATTCTGGAGGATCAGGAACTTGCTGCCCAAATCAATAATCAGCACCACCACCACCAGCCACAGCCAGCGCAGTCCTGTTGAACAGAGAGTTTTACTCATCAGGCAAACTTACGTTTTTCGCCGTCACCGGCGACGTTGCTTACACAGCGTCCGCAGATGTCTGCGTGTTCCGCCACCTGGCCAACATCGGTGGTGTAATGCCAGCAACGCGGGCATTTCTCACCGTCGGCTTTGCTCAGTGCGACCTTCAGTCCTTTGAGCAGTTCACTCTGCTGAGCATCAGCAGTAGCTTCGGCATAATCCGCAACTTTCGCACCGGAGGTCAACAGGACAAATCGTAATTCATCGCCCAGCGCGGTCAGTTTGGCCGCCAGCTCCGGTTCGGCGTACAGGGTCACGGTCGCTTCCAGCGAACCACCGACTTTCTTGTCAGCGCGCGCCTGCTCGATAACCTTATTCACTTCGCCACGCACTTTCAGCAGCTCGTCCCAGTAGGCATCGTTCATTGCTTCAGTGCTGGAGAGGTCGAACAGACCTTCGTACCACTCGCCGGTGAAGACATACTTCTCGCGTTCGCCCGGCAGGTAACCCCAGATTTCATCCGCGGTGAAGGACATGATCGGCGCCATCCAGCGTACCAGCGCCTCTGCGATGTGGAACAGCGCAGTCTGGCAGCTACGACGCGCCACGCTGTCCGCTTTCGCGGTGTACTGGCGGTCTTTGATGATGTCGAGGTAAAACGAGCCCATCTCGATGGAGCAGAAGCGCATCAGGCGCTGCACCACTTCGTGGAAGTCGTAAGACTCATAGGCTTTAAGAATATCTTCCTGCGCCGCTTTCGCGCAGCCTACCGCCCAGCGGTCCAGCACCACCATCTCTTCCGGTTTCACCATGTCTTTCACCGGATCGAACCCGTTCAGGTTCGCCAGCAGGAAGCGCGCGGTGTTACGAATACGACGATAGCTGTCAGCAGCACGTTTCAGGATCTCATCAGAGACCGCCATTTCGCCGGTGTAGTCGGTAGAGGCCACCCACAGACGCAGAATGTCCGCGCCCAGTTTGTTCATCACGTCCTGCGGAGAAACGGTGTTACCGATAGATTTGGACATCTTACGGCCCTGACCATCCACGGTGAAGCCGTGGGTCAATACCTGGCGGTAAGGTGCTTTACCCTTCATGGCGGTGGAGATCATCAGCGATGACATGAACCAGCCGCGGTGTTGGTCAGACCCTTCCAGATACATATCGGCAGCGTGACCAGCAAACTCCGGACGCACGTCAACCACGGAGGAGTGGGTAGACCCGGAGTCGAACCACACGTCCAGGGTATCCGGCACTTTCTCGTAGCTGTCTGCGTCAGCGCCCAGGATGTCGCGGGCGTCGAGATCCCACCACGCCTGAATGCCGTCAACTTCGACGCGCTTCGCCACTTCTTCCATCAGTTCCAGAGTGTTCGGGTGCAGCTCCTGCGTCTCTTTATGTACGAACAGAGACATCGGCACGCCCCAGGTGCGCTGACGGGAGATACACCAGTCAGGACGGTTAGCCACCATGGATTCGATCCGCGCCTGGCCCCAGTCAGGGATCCACTGCACGCCTTTGATCTCTTTCAGAGACTGCGCACGCAGGCCTTTCTGGTCCATGCTGATAAACCACTGCGGGGTTGCACGGAAGATGATCGGGGTCTTGTGACGCCAGCAGCACGGATAGCTGTGCTGCATTTTCTCAACGTGCAGCAGCGCGCCGCTGGTGCGCAGCATATCAACGATGATGTCGTTAGCTTTAAAGACGTTGATACCGTCCAGCGCCGGGTAGGTGCCAGGCAGGTAAGAGCCGTCCGGGCCAACCGGATTAGCGATTTCCAGGCCGTACTTCAGGCTGATGTTGTAGTCGTCAGGACCGTGGCCACCGGCGGTATGTACCGCACCGGTACCCGCTTCCAGCGTGACGTGGTCGCCCAGAATCGCCGGAACGTCGAAGTCCAGGAACGGGTGTTTGAAGCGCATCAGTTCCAGCGCGTCACCTTTTACGGTGCCCAGCACGGTGTAATCGGTGATGTTCGCGCGTTTCAGCACGCTTTCGACCAGGTCTTTCGCCAGGATAACCGCACGGCCATCAATCTGCACCAGCGCATACTCAAACTCGCCAGAGAGGGAGATCGCGCGGTTAGCAGGCAGCGTCCACGGGGTGGTGGTCCAGATCACCAGAGAGATCGGGCCGCTTACACCAGGCAGACCAAATTTAGCTTTGATCGCATCCTGATCGACCGCTTCGAAGGCCACGTCGATAGAAGGCGAGGTTTTGTCGTAATACTCCACTTCCGCTTCTGCCAGCGCAGAGCGGCAGTCGACGCACCAGTGCACCGGCTTCGCGCCTTTGTGCAGGTGACCGTTGCCGATGATTTTACCCAGCGCTCGGATGATGTTGGCTTCGGTTTTGAAGTCCATGGTCAGGTACGGATGCGACCAGTCACCCAGCACGCCCAGACGGATGAAGTCAGCGCGCTGACCGTCAACCTGGGTGGCAGCGTATTCGCGGCATTTCGCACGGAATTCTGCGGCGGTGAACTTCTCACCCGGCTTACCGTACTCTTGCTCAACTTTCAGCTCGATCGGCAGACCATGGCAGTCCCAGCCCGGAACGTAAGGCGAGTCATATCCCGCGAGTCCTTTGGACTTCACGATAATGTCTTTCAGAATCTTGTTTACAGAGTGACCAATATGAATGCTGCCATTCGCATATGGAGGGCCATCATGCAGAATGAAGGTTTTTTTGCCTTTTTTGGCTGCACGAATGATGCCGTACAGGTCATCATCGGTCCAACGCGCCAGCATTCCCGGTTCACGCTTGGCGAGATCGCCGCGCATCGGGAACCCTGTTTCCGGCAAATTCAGGGTTGATTTATAATCACTCATCAGATTCTCGGTTCCGTATTTATCACGTAGGCAGTTAAGCCGGTTCTAAAGCCCAAAAAACTCGCGGGCCGTTAATTCATCTCGCGCGATTTGCGCCTTAAGTTCGTCCAGCGAAGCGAATCGCTGTTCATTGCGTATTTTTTTACGCAGTATCACATCTATATGGCGACCATACAGGTCCATTACAACGTCCAGCAGGTGTACTTCTAACTGTTGACGCACACCGGCAACCGTTGGACGTGTGCCAATGTTGGCGACGCCGTAGAAAGGCTTCTCGCCCAGTCCTGCCACTTCCACCGCATAGACCCCTTTAACCGGGGAGACCTGACGACGCAGCGGTATATTCGCCGTCGGGAAACCTATCGTGCGGCCCAGCGCATCGCCATGGACCACGCGACCTGAAATTGTGAACGGGTGACCCAGCAGCGTTTCTGCCGTGTCCAGTTCATCGTTCGCCAGCGCCTGACGTACCGCCGTGCTGCTGACGCGCACGCCGCCCTCACAGAAGGTCATCGTGCTGGTGACGTCAAACCCGTACTCCAGGCCAGCCTTCTGTAATAACAAGAAATCGCCCTGACGACCAGCGCCAAAGCGGAAATCATCGCCCACGGCGAGAAACTGCACGCCAAGCTGCCTGACCAACAGGTCGCTGACAAAATTTTGTGCGGTCAGCGCGGCAAAACGACGGTCGAACCGTACGCACAGGACGTAGTCCACCCCTGACTCCGCCAGGTAGCGTAACTTCTCGCGCAGACGCGTCAGCCGCGCGGGGGATTTCTCGCCTGCAAACAGCTCCAGCGGCTGAGGCTCGAAAATCATCACCACGACGGGCAAGCCTCGCGCCTCGCCTTCTTTACGCAATCCCTGCAACAGCGCCTGATGCCCACGATGCACGCCGTCAAAATTACCAATGGTCAGCACGCACCCGTGCGGGGCTTGACTGAGATTATGTATGCCGCGTATCAGCTTCATGACTGGCTCAAAACAGTGAAAATCGCCAAAGTATACCTTGTACAGCGGTTAAGGTTAACCGCCGATTGTTCACGCTAAACAGAAAGCCGTATGATTTCATCACGCTGACCTTTCACAGCAAAAAAATCTGTCCGCGAACTGCGATTTTTACGCCGAAAAGCTGTATTCACGAACGACAAGCTGGTAGAATCCTGCGCCATCACTACGTAACGTAGCGTCGCCACATTAACGGCGCTTATTTGCACAAATCCATTGACAAAAGAAGGTATAGAGGGCATATTCCTCGGCCTTTGAATTGTCCACATAGATCATATTTGGGAGTTGGACCTTGGCTAATATCAAATCAGCTAAGAAACGTGCCGTTCAGTCTGAAAAGGCTCGTAAGCACAATGCAAGCCGTCGCTCTATGATGCGTACTTTCATCAAGAAAGTATACGCAGCTATCGAAGCTGGCGACAAAGCTGCAGCGCAGAACGCATTTAACGAAATGCAACCAATCGTGGATCGTCAGGCTGCTAAAGGTCTGATCCACAAAAACAAAGCAGCGCGTCATAAAGCAAACCTGACCGCGCAGATCAACAAACTGGCTTAATCGCCACTTGTTGTTGCTTGTTTGAAAGAACCCGCTTAACGCGGGTTTTTTTATGTCTTCAGATTACCGGCGGCGTAAACAGCGCCGAATAGTCGCGATTGCAGATTCGCTGCACCGCCGGGTGCTGAATCATCCTTTCGGCGAATATGGCGTGATACTCTTCCATCACGTTATCCACCCTGCCGATCTCGGTTATTTTGTCGTCTGAATAGAGATCGTGCGCGTACAGCGTCGGAGCAACGAAGATAGCGTTATGCGCTTCGCCAAAGGCTTTCATCAGCGCCGCATCGTCGAACTCACCGAGAATTTCTACGTTCAGCCCCTGCGAGTTAAACCAGTTCAGCAGCTTCCGTCCGAGCATGGACCTCCGACCCGGCACCAGCAAGCGGCGCTCTTCCAGGCAGGCAGGAAACGGTTTTTCCGGTGGCGGATTGATGCACCAGAAACTGACGCCGCATTCGCCAATTTTCACCGAGAACAAGCCTTCCTGCTGCGTGGAATCGATAGGGCAATCCGAAATAATCATATCCAGCTTATGCTGGCTCAGCTGTTCCAGCAGCATCTCGTGAGTGGACTCAAAGCAGCGTAAATGGATCTGTTCATCTTCCACCACCGCCGCATCCAGCACGCCACTCACCAGCCGTGCCGGGTCGCCCCCCCCCGCCCCCACCACGCCCCTCCCCAGCCGTTTGGACAGCGCATCCGCCACCCCCACGTCAAAAAGCAGGTTAGACTCTTTGCGGTAGTTGACGATATCCAGCATCTCCTGGCTCAGGGTGAACATTTTATCCGCATAGCGGAACACCAGCTCGCCCAACTCACTGGGCTCAATCCCACGGCCCTTGCGCTTGAACAACTTGCCCTGTAACCGCTCTTCCAGGGCTTTGATTTGCCCGGTAATGGTTTGTGGCGTCAGGTAAAGCGCTTCTGCCGCCCCCACGACCGAGCCCTGTTTATAAACGTGCCAGAAGTAATAAAGATGGTTGTAATTCAAATGAGACATCGCGTGTTCTCTCCCTGAGTGTGTATCGGGAGAAGGAGCCCCCTCCTCCCGGTTTTCCGTTATGCCTGGACAGCCTGTCCGGACAATTTCACCTTCAACAAGGTATAACCAATGACTGCGGCCAGTAATGACCCGATGAGAATGCCGAGTTTTGCCCAGACGATAAGCTCAGGCGCGTTTGCGCCAAACGCCAGCGTCGAGATAAAGATCGACATGGTGAATCCAATACCGCACAGCACGCCGACGGCCATAATCTGGCTAAAGGTGGTCCCGTTTGGCAATGACGCCAGCTTCAGCTTCAGCGCCAGCCAGCAGAACAGGCTGATACCCAGCGGCTTACCGATAAACAGACCGGCGATGATACCCAGCGGCAGCACGGAGGTGAGTCCGTCCAGAGTAACCCCGGCCAGGGAAACTCCCGCGTTGGCAAACGCAAACAGCGGCAGGATCATAAAGCCCACCCACGGATGAAGCACATGCTCCAGCTGTCTGGCTGGCGATTTGCCGTCCTGCTCCTTCAGCGGAATAAAGAAGCCAACGATGACGCCCGCCAGCGTGGCATGCACGCCAGACTTCAGCACCGCCGTCCACAGCACCATGCCCACCAGAATATAAATACCCGTACGTCGGACGTTGAAGACGTTCAGCAAGGCCAGCACCACAATAGCCACGGCCGCCACGCTCAGCGACAGAACCGACAGATCGCTGGTGTAGAACAGCGCGATAATCACGATAGCGCCCAGATCATCGATAATCGCCAGCGCCATCAGGAAAATTTTCAGTGCTACCGGGACGCGGCTACCGAGCAAGGCTAAGACCCCGAGCGCAAACGCGATATCCGTTGCAGCCGGGATCGCCCAGCCGTCACGCGCAACCGGATCCTGCCACGCAAACGCGAGAAAGAGCAACGCCGGAACGATCATCCCGCCAATCGCCGCGATCACCGGAAACGCCGCGCGCTGACGGCTGGCAAGCGAACCGATCACCAGCTCACGTTTAACCTCCAGACCCACCAGCAGGAAGAACACCGCCATCAGCGCATCGTTGATCCACAGCAGCATGTTCTTGTTAATTTCCAGCGCCCCGACTTTCAGCTCGACGGGCGTTTCCAGAAATGCGTGATAGAGATCGCGCGTCATGCCCATATTGGCGAGCAGCATAGCGGCCGCAGCAGCAATAATCAGGATGACGCCGCCGGATGCCTCACTGCTAAAGAAACGGTGTAGTAATTTCACGTTTAAACTCTCTTTTACAACAATACCTCGGTAAAACCATAATATCAGCGCAAACAGATCGGTAAAAACAGATTAATATTGGGTATATATTCAGTTTAACCGAGGAATAACGCTATAAACAAAAAGCCCGGAATCGCTTCCGGGCTTTAAAGGATAGTAACCAGCTGGCGGGTTAGCGGGTTAAATCGTCGAAGAATTTTTTGACGCCATCGAAGAAGCTTTTGGAGCGCGGGCTGTTTTTCTCACCCGTCGGGCCGCCAAAGCTTTCCTGAAGCTCTTTCAGCAGCTGTTTCTGCTTATCGTTCAGGCCGACCGGCGTTTCCACGACCACGCGGCATAAAAGGTCACCCTGCGCGCCACCGCGAACGGATTTAACGCCTTTGCCGCGCATGCGGAACAGCTTCCCGGTCTGGGTTTCGCCAGGGATTTTCAGGTTAACGCGACCGTCCAGCGTCGGCACTTCGATTTCGCCACCCAGCGCCGCCATAGCAAAGTTGATCGGCACTTCACAGTACAGGTTGTTACCTTCACGCTCGAAGATGGCGTGCTGCTTCACCTGAACCTGAACGTACAGATCGCCTGCCGGTGCGCCGTGCTCGCCGGCTTCACCCTCACCTGCCAGACGGATGCGGTCGCCCGTATCCACGCCTGCCGGGATCTTAACGGACAGCGTTTTGGTTTTCTCCACGCGACCGTGACCGTGGCATTTGGTGCACGGATCTTTAATCAGCGTACCACGACCATGACAGTGCGGACAGGCCTGCTGCACCGCGAAGAAGCCCTGGCGCATCTGCACCTGACCGGAACCGTGACAGGTTGGGCAGGTCTGTGGCTGAGTCCCCGCTTTCGCGCCGCTGCCGTGGCAAACGTCACACTCTTCCAGCGTCGGAATACGGATCTCTTTGGTGACGCCGCGAACCGCTTCTTCAAGCGTCAGCTCCATGTTGTAGCGCAGGTCTGCGCCGCGCGCCGCGCGCTGACGACCACGTCCGCCGCCGAAGATATCGCCAAATACATCACCAAAGATATCGCTGAAATCAGCGCCGCCGCCGAAGCCGCCGCCACCAAATCCACCGCCGCCCATGCCGCCCTGTTCAAAGGCCGCGTGACCGTACTGATCATAGGCCGCACGTTTTTGTGCATCGGTCAGGACTTCGTAGGCTTCTTTAATCTCTTTAAATTTGGCTTCAGCCTCTTTGTCACCCTGATTACGGTCAGGGTGGAATTTCATGGCCAGGCGCTTATACGCCTTTTTGATTTCACGCTCTTCCGCAGTTTTCGGAACGCCTAAAATCTCGTAATAGTCTTGCTTTGCCATTGGTTTTTTTAAGCCCCTTAACATGCGAGCACGGGCGTGGAGAATTCTCCTACGCCCGTGCCGATTACTTACCCTGCATCAGGGCGATTATTTTTTGTCTTTCACTTCTTCGAACTCAGCGTCGACAACATCGTCGTCTTTCGCGTTGTTCTGGGAAGCATCAGCGCCCGCCTGCTGCTGTGCGTGCTGCTGCTGAGCGATTTCCATCAGCTTCTGAGAAACCTGTGCCAGCTCCTGCATCTTCGCTTCGATGTCCGCTTTGTCTTCGCCTTTCAGAGACGTTTCCAGCGCGCTCAGTGCAGTTTCGATCGCAGTTTTGTCTTCCGCTGGCAGTTTATCGCCCGCTTCTTCAACCTGCTTACGGGTGCTGTGCAGCAGATGGTCACCCTGGTTACGGGTCTGAACCAGCTCTTCGAACTTACGGTCGGATTCCGCGTTAGCTTCGGCATCACGAACCATTTTTTCGATTTCCGCTTCGTTCAGGCCAGAAGATGCCTTGATGGTAATCTTCTGCTCTTTACCGCTATTTTTGTCTTTCGCAGACACATGCAGGATACCGTCAGCATCGATGTCGAAGGTGACTTCGATCTGTGGCATGCCGCGTGGTGCCGGGTTAATACCGTCCAGGTTGAACTGACCCAGAGATTTGTTATCCGCCGCGCGCTTACGCTCACCCTGAATCACATGGATGGTTACCGCAGACTGGTTGTCTTCAGCGGTAGAGAACACCTGGCTGTGTTTCGTCGGGATAGTGGTGTTCTTGTTGATGAGCGGAGTCATCACGCCACCCATGGTTTCGATACCCAGAGACAGCGGGGTAACGTCCAGCAGCAGTACGTCTTTTACTTCACCCGTCAGAACACCACCCTGAACCGCAGCACCGATAGCAACCGCTTCGTCCGGGTTCACGTCTTTACGTGGCTCTTTACCAAAGAACTCAGCCACTTTCTTCTGAACCATTGGCATACGAGTCTGACCACCTACCAGGATAACGTCCTGAATGTCAGACACGGACAGGCCAGCGTCCTGCAATGCAACTTTCAGTGGCTCGATAGAACGGTTCACCAGGTCTTCTACCAGGCTTTCCAGTTTCGCACGGGTCACTTTGATGTTCATGTGTTTTGGACCGGTCGCGTCTGCGGTGATGTACGGCAGGTTCACGTCGGTCTGCTGAGCGGAAGACAGCTCGATCTTCGCTTTCTCAGCGGATTCTTTCAGTCGCTGCATGGCCAGCGGGTCGTTACGCAGGTCAATGCCCTGATCTTTCTTGAACTCGTCAACGAGGTAGTTGATCAGACGGGTATCGAAGTCTTCACCACCCAGGTGGGTATCACCGTTGGTTGCCAGAACTTCGAAGGTTTTTTCGCCGTCAACGTCGTCGATTTCGATAATAGAGATATCGAAGGTACCACCACCCAGGTCGTAAACCGCGATAGTACGGTTGCCAACTTCTTTATCCAGACCGTAAGCCAGTGCTGCTGCGGTTGGTTCGTTGATGATACGTTTTACTTCCAGACCTGCGATACGGCCAGCATCTTTGGTTGCCTGACGCTGAGCATCGTTGAAGTAAGCAGGTACGGTGATAACAGCTTCAGTTACCGGTTCACCCAGGTAATCTTCCGCGGTTTTCTTCATTTTCTTCAGCACTTCAGCAGAGATCTGCGGAGGTGCCGTTTTGGTGCCTTTCACATCAAGCCATGCATCGCCGTTATCGGCTGCGATGATTTTGTAAGGCATGATGGAAACGTCACGCTGAACTTCTTCGTCCTGGAAGCGGCGGCCAATCAGGCGTTTGATCGCAAACAGGGTGTTTTGCGGGTTTGTCACGGCCTGACGTTTAGCCGGCTGACCAACCAGAGTTTCACCATCCTGGGTATAAGCAATGATAGAAGGCGTGGTGCGATCGCCCTCGGCGTTCTCCAGCACACGTGCAGTAGTGCCATCCATAATCGCTACACAAGAGTTGGTAGTACCCAGGTCGATACCAATAATTTTACCCATCTAAACGTCTCCACTAAAAATTCAGTCAACATGTGGTTGTGTACCTGTAATAAGGGCAGAACGTGCTTTTTCAACTGCCCAGATTTGATTTTTTTCAGGTCCACACACTGCGGTTGCTTACAAGATGGGGTCACAACAGCATCCATCAAGGGGGAAGGATAAAAAATTTTTTAATTTCACCCCGGTGAGATCATAGACGGCGTCGATGCCGCCCATTATGATGCCGCGCCCCGTCAGGTAGAACTGGCGCGGGTTTAACCATTTCACCATATTAATGATGATTTTTTTGAGGACTTATGGGCAACACTAAGTTGGCTAATCCGGCTCCGCTGGGCCTGATGGGTTTTGGCATGACCACCATTCTGCTGAACCTGCACAATATCGGGATGTTCCCGATGGACGGCATTATCCTGGCGATGGGCATTTTTTACGGCGGTATCGCACAGATCTTTGCGGGCCTGCTGGAATATAAGAAAGGCAACACCTTCGGCTTAACCGCCTTTACCTCTTACGGTTCCTTCTGGCTGACTCTGGTCGCAATTCTGCTGATGCCTAAAATGGGCCTGGCAGAGGCGGCAAACGCCCATTTCCTGGGCGTATACCTGGGACTGTGGGGCGTGTTCACCCTGTTCATGTTCTTCGGTACCCTTAAGGCGAACCGCGCACTGCAATTCGTCTTCCTGAGCCTGACCGTACTGTTCGCTCTGCTGGCCATCGGTCACCTGGCGGATAACGAAGGCATCGTTCACGTTGCCGGCTGGGTAGGTCTGGTTTGCGGCGCAAGCGCAATCTACCTGGCCATGGGTGAAGTGCTGAACGAGCAGTTCGACCGCACCATTCTACCGATTGGTGAAAAACACTGATCCCTCTGAACATGAACGCGCGCGCCCGTCCCCCGGCCGGCCAAAGCCACACCCCCAAAACCAGCCCCATCAGCGATAACGCCAGCACGTACCACGCAGGTGCAAGGGGTGACACCCCCATCAACACCGTCACCACAATCGGGGTCAGCCCGCCGAAAATGGCATACGAGACATTATAAGAGAAAGAGATCCCAGTGAAGCGTACCTCCGGCGGGAAGGCGCGGACCATTACGTACGGTACGGCGCCAACGACGCCCACGCACAGCCCGACGACACCGTATAGCAGGAACAGCTGTTCAGGATGGGTGCCCGCAAGATGATAAAATGCCCAGCTCGACGCGGCCAGAAGCAGACTGCCGACAATAAAGGTCGCGCTTGCGCCGAAACGATCCGCCGCCAGCCCGGCGGCCAGACAACCAAAGCAGAGCATAATTGTCGCGATACTGTTCGCCTGTAACGTCACGGCAGGCGCAAAACCGTACTGTTTTTGCAGCCAGACCGGCGACATCAAAATGACCACCACGATCCCCGCAGACAGCAGCCAGGTCAGAAGCATCGACACCATTACCGCTTTTTTATGCCGCACTACTACGGTTTTCACCGGCAGTTCTTGCGCCAGCGCCTTCCGCTGCTGCATTTCCAGAAATATTGGCGTCTCCTGCAACCAGCGTCGCAGGTACATTGCCACCAGCCCAAACGCCCCGCCCAGCAGGAACGGTATACGCCAGCCCCAGTCGTGAACGGCCTGTTGCGTCATGCTGGTATTGATGATGGTTGCAACCACGGAGCCAAGCAGGATCCCGATCGTCAGCCCTGCGGTCAGCGTTCCGCACGCAATGCCGATGCGGCGCACCGGGACGTGCTCAGCGACAAACACCCAGGCGCCCGGCACTTCCCCGCCGATGGCCGCGCCCTGGAGAATACGCATCAGCAGCAGCAATAACGGGGCGATAATGCCCATCGACTCATAGGTAGGCAAAAGCCCAATCGCCAGCGTCGGCACGGCCATAAGCAGGATGCTGAGGGTAAACATCTTCTTGCGCCCGACCAGATCGCCAAAGTGCGCCATGACAATGCCGCCCAGCGGACGCGCCAGATAGCCGGCAGCGAAAATGCCGAAGGTTTGTACCTGACGCAGCCATTCCGGAATATCCGCCGGGAAAAACAGCGCCCCCACAACGGCGGCGAAGAAGACAAAGATGATGAAGTCGTAAAACTCCAGCGCGCCGCCCAGGGCAGCGAGCGTGAGGGTTTTGTAGTCCTGTCGATTCAGAGGTCGGGTGTTATGTGACATAGCGAACCATTGTGCATGTGTTGTGGATTATTTTTTACAGTAATCGTAAAGAAAAAATTACTATATCGTAAATCCATTTACACGCTACAGCGGCTGGCGCTAATGTCACATTTTAAAGAATTTCAGGAGATTGTTTCGCGGCGAGCGCTTTTAGGGCGAAATGCTGCTACCACATTGCCGTCAGTTTCCACGTACGGTCCGTCAAGCAGTTGTATACAATACGGTACACTTGCAAAGATACCGTGGACGATAACGCTGCCGTCCTCGGCTTTTACCCCTTCCAGCGTTTCTTTTATCGACTTCGGCTGCCCCGGCAGGTTCAGGATCAGCGCCTGTTTGCGGATCACCCCGACCTGACGGGAAAGAATGGCCGTCGGGACAAAGTGTAGACTGATCTGGCGCATCTGCTCACCGAAGCCCGGCATTTCACGATCGGCGATAGCCAGCGTCGCGTCCGGCGTTACATCGCGGCGCGCGGGGCCGGTTCCGCCCGTCGTCAGCACCAGGTGGCTGCTCATCTCATCCACCAGTTCACACAGGGTTTGCTCGATGATCGGCTGCTCGTCCGGGATCAGGCGAGTCTGGATCTCAAACGGGGTAGTGAGCGCGCTGCCCAGCCACTCTTCCAGAGCAGGGATGCCTTTATCCTGATAAACACCGCTGGAGGCGCGGTCAGAAATCGACACTAAGCCGATGCGTAAGGTATTCATATCCATTCCATTCAAAAAGTACTGATTAAAGGGAATGATACACGCAGAGAGAAAATTCAGACAGAGGCGGGGGAAAGAGGCGTGACCGGGAACCCGGTCACGCAGAATGATTACAGCAGGTCGCCGATCATTTTTTCCAGTTTTTCCTGGTCGATAGCAAACTTACGGATACCGTCCGCCAGTTTATCTACGGCCATTGGATCCTGGTTGTGCTGCCACAGGAACTCGGACTCGGTGATGCGCTCAGGGCGTGCTTTCACTTCGCCGGTGTAGGACAGTTTACGCTCGATAGCACCTTCGCTTTCTGCCAGCTCTTTCAGCAGCGCAGGAGCGATGGTCAGGCGGTCACAGCCAGCCAGCTCGATGATTTCGCCGACGTTACGGAAGCTTGCGCCCATAACAACGGTCTCATAGCCGTGCTGTTTGTAGTATTCATAGATTTCAGTCACTGAAATCACGCCTGGATCTTCAGACGCCGCGTACTCTTTCTTGTCGGTGTTGGCTTTGTACCAGTCCAGAATACGGCCCACGAACGGAGAAATCAGGTATACGCCAGCTTCGGCACATGCACGCGCCTGCGCGAAGGAGAACAGCAGAGTCAGGTTACAGTTGATGCCTTCTTTTTCCAGCTGCTCAGCAGCGCGGATGCCCTGCCAGGTAGACGCCAGTTTGATCAGGATACGGTCATTGCTGATGCCCGCATCGTTGTACAGTTTGATCAGGCGTTTTGCTTTTGCGATAGACGCTTCGGTGTCGTAGGACAGGCGAGCATCAACTTCGGTAGAGATACGGCCAGGAACGAGCTTCAGGATTTCCAGACCGATGTTCACTGCCAGTTTGTCAGTAGCATCCACAACCTGCTGCGCGCGGTCATTGCTCTGTGCTTTCGCCCAGGTCACCGCCTCGTCGATCAGTTTGCGATACTCAGGGATCTGCGCGGCGTTAAGGATCAGAGAAGGGTTGGTTGTGGCATCCTGCGGCTGGTACAGCTTCATTGCCGCGATATCTCCGGTGTCAGCGACGACAGTGGTGAACTGACGAAGGGAGGTCAATTTATCCGTCATGATAGTGTTTCTCTTTTAACGTGCCCTGGATAATTCACACTACCGACAGCTTGCCAGCAGCGGAAAAATGACAGGTTTACTTGTTAGGGGGATGTAACCGGTCTGCCCTGATGATAACACGAGTGAGAGGCAGCGCAACCGCAGACAGTGCGCTTAGGCAGAGTATGATAAACTCAGAATATTAACAGGCTGCTAAGTAACAGCATGCACAATCAGTGGTAGCGCTTACATATTCACTTTGGCATCAACAAGAGGGACGTTAGTGCCTGATTTCTTTTTCTTTATCAACGAAGTCCTCTGGGGTTCGATCATGATATACCTGCTTTCAGGAGCAGGTATCTGGTTTACGTGGCGCAGCGGTCTGATTCAGTTTCGCTATATCCGCAAATTTGGCAGAAGTCTGAAAAACAGCGTCACCCCACAGCCGGGCGGCCTGACCTCGTTTCAGGCGCTCTGTACCAGCCTGGCCGCGCGCGTCGGCAGCGCCAACCGGGCCGGGGTCTCGCTCGGAATTTGC
>OAWZ01000389.1_pt1 | contig 24881 bp, 37 predicted proteins | sample 1477091 | NCBI WGS metagenome assembly OAWZ01 (sample SAMEA2580282, study PRJEB22360) | human gut metagenome | biome: human gut; feature: human-associated habitat; material: faeces | place: Denmark | collected 2008/2010
AAATATTTATGAAAATAATCTAGTAAGATATTTATGGAAACACTCCCCAGTCTCCTTCCTTTCTCCAACGTTGCATTTATCACAGTTTCCGCAAAATTTACAGTTTTTGCATTCGCATACACTGCACGCTTTTAATTTTGCTTCTAATTTTTTCTTTTTTTCTTCTTCCCTATTTTTTTTCCAATCATAAAAGGTTTCTGAGAATGTATTCCACTCAAATGGTATTTCCTCAAGCGGCAGAATGAATTTTTTACGAACTTTACGAAAAACGTTGTAAAATTCTTTAAACATTTCTCTCTGCGTTAAATCTTCATCGCGATCTAAAATTTCTCTTGCAAGATCACAAAGTGGGTAATATATATCTCCTGGGAGACAATACTTTTTTCTGTAGTCCATTTTTATTCCTTTGCAATACTTTCTATACTCATCATCGAGCAACTCTTGTAAAACTGGAACAGGAATAACCCCGGCCCCTTTTATATAAATTAGATCATAATAACTGTTTCTAATCCATATTTTTTTACCGTTTCTAATTTCATAACAATCTCTTTCCGTATTATCCGCAGAGACAAGATATGTAATATCCTCTCGTGGGACTAATGTAGTAAGTTGTGCAAATGCACGGTTTTTAATTTCAAACGTTTTTGCTTTTTTTACAAGGGTTTTTAACCCTGTTACATTTATCATAAATATCTCCTTTCTTGGTTTATCCGGGAGAAAACCGCTCCCGGTCGGTTATCTAATTTACAAAAACATCTATTGTGCTTCCGTCTGTGAACTCTACGCTATACCAGTCGCATCCCGGATGAGAGGAACTGCTACCAAGCGGTTCTGTTTTGCAGATGTCCGGGCACTGTTCTTCCAGCTCCTCCAACTGTTCCAGTGTTATTTGCTTGTTGTTGTACTCCATTGCTTCTTCTTTTTTCATTCTCTTGTCCTTTCCGGGGAGACGTGTTATACTATCCCCTGTATTAGTTATATGTTTTTTGGATGGCGGTTCCTTTGGCTTTGGCCGGTTGTGGGCCGCCTTTTTTTATAATGCTTCTGCCAGATCAAAGAAATTGTCCCGGCATTTTTTGTTTTGGTAGTTGCTTCTCCATCCGCAGGTATAGTAAGCTCTCACTTTTCCATATCCAACCCAGATGTTTGTTTCCATTTCTTCATCTTCTGCGTTTACTCCCCAGCTTTCTCTGTAAGAGATTACTTTCTTTGCAAGATACCAAGCCATCTTTAAAGATTCTGACATGCTCTTTCCTGCCTTTCTTACAAGTGTCCATGCGTTTTTCATTATCTCTTTCTTATCAAAGATATATTTCATATTTTCTTCCTCCTTTTAATCCTTTTAATTGATTAACTCGTTTCCTTTACTGTAATTACATTATAATATACTTGCGCACGTATATCAATAGGCAAAATGTACAAACTTGCGCAAGTATATATGGTAATATTGTATAGTTGCACAAGTACATATTAAATGTTATACTTTTTATTAAGAGGGGGGGATTATATGGGTAATTCTGCAACAAAAGCAAAGAACAAATATAACGCAAAGGCTTATGATCGCATAAACTACGCTGTTCCAAAAGGAAAAAAAGAAGAATATAAGCGGTATGCAGAAAAGGAAGGACTAAGCCTAAATGCATTTATAACAGAAGCAATAGAAGAAAAAATATCAAAAAAATAAGCCCCGGATTGCTCCGAGGCTTTACTTCTGCTATTTTTTTCGATTCTTGAAAAGGGCCGCACAGGTCTTCTTTCCTGCGCAGCTGCCTTTCTTCCAGCCAAGCTGTTTCCAGTACCGTTCTAATTTCTTCTGTGTTGCAGGTCCCCAGATGCCGTCTGTCGCAATATCTGCACCCGGCGACAGGCTGTTTAATTTATCTTGCATCCAGCGGATCGCATTTTTAGATGATGTCTTTTTTACGGTTGTGTATTTTACAGCCTGACCACCGATAGCCTTTTTAAAAGCCTTCCACTCCTTGTTGTCTGCTCCGATCCAAGGCGCAGGGCACTCTTTCCCGTTTACGTCCCAGTGCCGGATCACATGCGATGCCGGAACGCCGTATTTTTTCATGAGGAATTTTACAAGCTCGATGGTCTGCTCCCGCACTTTCTCCGACACCTTCCCAGCGCTGTTGCACATTTCCACGGACAAGCTGTTTGCGTTCGTGCACTTCTTATAGTAGTTTCCTGCAGCCCCTGCCGTGGAATAGCAGCCGCCAACTGCCCAGGCGATTCGGTTTACTTTTACCGATTTGTAGATATACTTTCCACCGTCTACAAAGTAATTTGCGGAGGCGTGCCGGTTCTTCCCCTGGAAGTATTTACAGTTATTCAAGGCCGTGTCCCCATTATTCCCGGTGTAATGCACAGAAATGTACTCTATATCCTTTGTGCTTCTTTTACCGCCGTAATTACTCTTATGTGCAAATTTCTTTTTGAATTTTAATGCCATGTGCTGCTCCCTTCTGAAAAAAAGAGGACGATTATTCGCCCTCTGTCTCCGGTAATCCTTTTAATGATGTTAATATAGATGCAACGCCCGCCAATGCTGCTGTTCCCGCTACTGCTTTCCAATCCACTGCTGTGATCGTTGCCGCCGCTGGTAGCATTGCTGCCGCCGTCTGTGCCATCGTTTTTACGGCCCTGATTCCTGCGGCCCTGCCCCATTTTTTCCAATCTCTCATATTCTTTTCTCCTTATTTTAAATATTGTGCTATTAACAAAAGAAGCCCTGTAGCCAACGCCCCCGCTATTGTTCCAATGATTGTGTTAAAAGCGGTACGTGTTGCGTTATTCCACTTTTGTGCCGGCTCCTGCTCAAGTATGTCTACCTTGTCTTTTAGCGTGTTTACGCTCTCGCTCGTTGATTTCATCTGTTCGCATAATACAACCATACTTTTCGACATTGTGTGAATCTCAACAGCAATTTGCTCGAGATCATTTATCCTATGTTGATTGCTTTTGCTCCGCTCTTCTACCTTAGTAAGCCTTTGCTCATGTTCTAAATCCATGTGTTCTCCTAATTTAAAAAAGAGCCAAAGGCTCTGTTAATAAGTTGCAAAATAAAAAGGCCCTGCGGCCTTACTTCTGTTCTGGTGTCTCTGCCGTCTCTGTTGCTCTTGCATCCTGAGCAGCATAAAACTGCTCCGTGAACTCTGCAATCTCCTGCCGCACGCTGCCTTTGTTTGCCTCGTATAACTTGCTATCCTGGATATTCTGTGTAATGTTATCCCCGTCTCCGTCTTCTGCTACCGTGGCATTTAGATAAACCACGGTGCGATCAGAATCCTTGACTTTGATTTCTCCGGTAAGGGTGATGCTTCTCTTTGTTTCTAACATGTTTGTTCTCCCTCCTTTTATTTTTTACGAACCCACATGAAGCAAGTGATGTATGGCTGTAGATTGTTATGCGCTTGACCACCTCCACTTTTTTGAGTCCCCATCATATCTGTTGTTGATCCACTATTTCCGGCAATGTGCGAAACATTTCCTGTTGGCGTAACATTTGATCCAAAACCAATGATACCGTGATCATGGGATGGGATTTCTTGTAGCGTCAGGTTGTGTTTTATCTCTCCACCTTTTTTTTCTACTACTGCAAATTCCGTTTCATTTTCGCTGACTCCGACTGGAACTCTGCCGTTTCCCCAACGTTCCCAAACCCCTCCAAACAGCACGGAGGGGTCAACATTCACGGTAGACATATATATAGCCCCTACCGGATAAATTTTGGACGACAGTTCACTTTGATATGCTTCAAATGTCGTTTTCAAATTTAATAATGCATCATCGCCTGTATCAAGTCTGATCTTAAGACTTTGATATGTTGTTCCAGCAGCATTCATTCTCGCATCTACAACCTCTGCCGAAGATGGATCAGATTTCGATAACTCATCCAGCAAATTGTCATATTTTTGATCTAATAAATCCTGCTTAGCTGTGTAGGCCTCTATCACTGCTTGCTTCGCCTCCATGTCGGCCTTGCTTTCCTTATTTATTGCATCTATTCCATCGTGGATGCTCTGTCTTACATCTTTTCCAAATACCGCCTGTAAAATATTCTGTAATGCTTCTTGTATTGTCATATCTGCTCCTTTCTAACCTATCCTTTTCCACATATATACCGTTATATATGGCTGTAAATTCCCGGCATTTCCGCCTCCTGTAGATGTTGTGTTTCCGCTGTTGCCGCCTGTACTTCCGGATACATAATGTGAATGGTCACTCGACTGGTTACCTGTATTTGTAATCTTTCCCCATGTTGCGCCGCTTGGAATGCGAGGATATTTATATGTATTTCCTCCAACATCTCCGCTGTCTGCCTCCGGTATTCCCGTTGCTACTGGCCAGTATTTATAACTGCTGTTTCCGGTTGTATGATTGTGAGAAGCGCTTTGACCTCCAGACGTAATATTTACACTGTGATTGTGACCGTTAAGTCCGTGTGCATGTGATTGTAATTCCTTATGCCCTCCGGATTTCTCCGGAGTATTAAACTCTGTCTGTCCGGTATCCACGCCGACGATGGTTTTCCCGGTTGCAAACGGCACCCATACCCCTCCAAGAAAAGTGCTTGGATTTACGTTTACCGTGTTAATGTAAATGCTATTTACGGGCCAGATCTTGTTTGTAATTGCATCCATTTCCACCTTCACTTGCTCCGCGGTATTTGCGGCGTTGTTTGCTGTATTTACTGCACTATTTACAGCCGGAATAACATTCTGTATGACGGAATTATAAACGTTTTGGTTTTCCACAAGGGTTTTAATCGTAGATCCAAGGACAATGCTTGAATCTTCTGGCTTTTTTAGATTCTGACTTTTCTTACTTACCTGCATATATGAATTGATTCCGTGGGGGCGTGATACTACCGGGATAAAGTCACCCACAGCAATTTCTTTCACATCATATCCAAGGTCTTTTAAATCAACAGCAGTCAATTCAATCGAAACAACAAGATTCTTTTGAGCTTCAACTTGCTCCTGGCCTTTCTGTTTTAGTATATTTGGGCTTTCAACATCTGAAAATGAAGCCGTTCCATATATTTTCCCAAAAGCATCCACAGCTGCTTGGTCATAGAGATAATCTACTCCATTATTTACGCTTTCTATTGTGATTGCCTTTCCAGTAGCGCTGTTTGTTGCCCCGATAGGAATGATACAGGTTTTAATATCTTCGGCCTTTATATATTTTGTTATATCAAGAATATTTTCACCGTATCGGACCGCCTGCCCTTCTTTATTTTCATATTCTTTTAGATAGTCAATATAATATTTCCCATCCTGTTCTCTTGTCCTGATATATCCACCATAGACATTCAGTAGTTTATTTTCAATCTCAGTTCGGGTATCTGGATACCCGTTTTCTGTAATCTTTGCAGGGTCACCGGGCACTGTGATATTCCCGATCTGAAACTGTTTGTCTGTCTCTACCTGTGAATTGTGAGAATTAATCAGCTGACGAAACCGGTCCACCGGTGAAACCGTCGAAGAGTAAGGCCGCTGGATCGTATCTAACAAAAAAGCGAGGTCCCCCTCGCATGTGACTGTTTTTTTTCCGTCAAAGTCCGTTTCTTCACTTAGGACACGGCATCTAAAAATCTCTTTTTCGTTTCCATTTTGATCAAACCACATGATGTGCAGTTTAGATTTTAGCTTTTCTAAACTGTTATACATCGGGTTGTCTGGATAAATCGAAAAAGAAAAAGAGCCGTTTTTATTCAGCTCTGTATCTAACTTTGGATCACTGATCTGCAAATCCTTATCCCATGGGTGATAGATATATTTGTCATCTAATTTTACCTTATACACTACAAACTCCCTCCTCTATACTCCACACTTACGGTCCCGTTTCCGGAGAAAGTAAGCACATTATCCCCTTCCATCAGAAGCAGGTCTGGTGCCTTGCTCCTTCCGACCGGCAGACTAAACGTCTTTTCATTATGTGTCACGCTCATCGAAGCGCTGCACTCAAATTCAGGAATCACCGGCATAGAACGGCCTGGTATATGAAGCTCCAATGAGCCTGAAACAGCCAGGTCCTTATATTCTCTTATAATTCCGTCCTCAAAAGAAAAATCATCCCACGGCCAATCTTCTGTGGAAGAATACTTTTCGTATTTATATGGATCTCTGTTTACTTCAATTTCAATTTTACTGAACTGCTTATTTATTTTATTAGTGTTAACACTAATTCTGCCTTCGTAATAGAATGTTTTTTCATTTCCTAAAATTACTTTTTCTCGTTTTCCATGCAAAGCATTAAAAATTTCACTTCCCTTACGCAGCCATGTTCCATAATCTCCGTCCACAAAATCGAAAGTAAGTTTCATGCTTGTATTTTTATATGTTGTGTATCCAGTTTGTGCTTCTGTTATGTCAAGGTCCCCGTTTCTTCCAGGGATCTCTTTAAGTTTTATATCTGCTTCTGGCGATCCAGGTTCCAGATCAAGTAGTCTTAGTCCCCATTTGGAACTAAGGCTGTATTCCCCTATCTGAATATCAAACATTAATTTCTCCTTTCAACCTTTCCTTGTTCTTTTCCAAGTTCTTTGCCCATGTGCGGAGCCAAAAGTCTTCCCGTCGTTTTTCCATCAAGTTCGACTTTCCCCGTTATTTCAATGTTTGCTTCAATCGGTCTGTTATCCTCAAGAACAACCGTCGGTGCGACAACAGAAGGACCGTTGTATGATGGAACATCTAGTGTGGGATATTCTACACTTTCCACTTTTGCACGCATAGCAGCAAGGGATACGTCAATATCTCTTTCCATCTGCGCCGTAGCCAGCGGCATATATTTAGAAAAGGCAGAGCCAAGCGCAAGCGGAATATACTTTCCGACCTTGTCTCTTACCACACGAGAAGGAGACTTTATTTTTAGCTGATTTTTCATGTCTTTGATTATTTGATTACACATCTGCTTCACGGCTTTGGACATGTTTTTTGTCTGTGATTTCATACCGGACGTAAATCCGGCCATGGTATCTTTGCCTATCTGGTTCACCTTTTTCTTTAGTGCATTCAGATTATCATTTAATTCTTTCTGGTAGTCCTCTTGAAGTTTATCTAGGTCACTCTTGAAGAAGCTCTCTCCAAAAGATTCAGAGCCATTATAAATTTTATTCCATTTACTTATATAATCTTGGAATTGTTTTGGATCAAGAGATTGCAGGTATTCCATATAATCATTTGCGTCAGCAACACCCATTCCCAGAATTTCATCCATCAATGATTCTGGAATTTTTCCTTTTAGGGCTTTGATCCGGTTCTGGTAATTCTCAATAGCTTCGATGTTACCATCCAGATCATACAGACTGCCCGCATCACGCATTTTTGACACCATGTCGCTCTGTTTTTGCATGATGTCGTTGTATTTTTCTTGGAACTTTTCTGAAAGCTCCTCGATCGTTTTTTCAGCTTCGCTTACAACTGCCGCAGCCTGTTTCTTGACCGCATTTGTATAAGCAGTGATCATAGCTTTGCCAAGGTTTGAGTAAGAGCTTGTCATTGCTTTCTTTTTCGCTTTGACATTTTTCAGCTCTTTTTCAAGGGCCTTTGTGCTTTTCTTATCTTTCTTAGCCTTTTTAATCTGCTTATTTAGAGAGGCGATTTTCTTGTCGTATTTCTTACTTTCTTTATCGCTTCCCTTTTTAATTTGAGTATTGATCAGGTTTTTTCCGGCTGTTGTAGTCTTCTCTACCTGAGAGTCCATGGAATTTGACAGATTTTCAGCAAAGGTTTTCCCTATCTCAGAAAAGTTTCCCTTTTTGCTTGCTGATTTGGCTGATTTTAGCGCAGAATTGCAGAGACTTTCCATTGTCTTCTTAAGATTTTTCTGTTCTGCGTTTATACCGGAGATGATACCGGTCACAATGTGCTTTCCAACTTCTTTCTTGAACACCCGAGATGGGGACTTTATTCCAAGGAATTTTTTAGCTGATTTTAATGCGTTTCCCGCTACATCCTTCAATTTATCATACAAGGTGCCTGCAGCCGAGCCAATACCTCCGGCGATCCCCTTAATGATGTTCTTTCCGACATCTGCCCATTTAATGTTCTTAAAAGCGGTTACTGCTTTTTGACCAATCTTCTTTGCAGTCGAACCGATTTTCCCTATCAGACTGATTAGTCCTGAAATCAATTTAGTAATTACAGTTTTTCCAAGTTCTAACCAATTTGTATTCCGAATGGTACTCAAGATTTTTGTTGCTATACTCTTAGCCACACTTCCAGCCGAGCCGCCCATTCCTCTTATACCGGAAACAAGTTTCGTAATTAAAGCTTTTCCAAGCGATAGCCAATCTGTATGAACAAACTGATTCCATATGAACTTAACTATATTTTTTGCCGCAATAATTACACCTGATCCAGCGCCTTGCAATCCCTTTATGAGACTGGTTATTATATTTTTCCCTGCACTTAACAGATTAATGTGCATGAATACATTGTAAATCGCCAATATAATCTGCGGCAAGGCCGCGATCAGCTGAGGAATCGCCTGGATGATCCCCTGAATTAAATTCAGAATTATCTTTGCTCCGGCTGCAAGCAACTGCATTAATCCAGTGTCCAGAGCGGCACATAGACCGTTTATAATTTGCGGGACATATGTGATCAGTACAGGAATAGAGTTAATAATCCCCTGCGCAATCGCTGTGATGATCTGTATTCCTGTACTGATCAGCTGTGGCAGATTTTGAATAAGGCCCATCGCCAGCTGTCCGATCATTTCCAGTGCCTTTGGTATCAAATTTGGAGCATATTGCGAAATAGAATCTCCCACCTGCTGTATGATCTGCATTCCTGCACTCATAAGCGCTGGCGCAGCCTGCATAATTCCTTGTCCAATTGACGCAGCTATTGGCGCAATTGATTCCAAGATCTTTGGTATGCTTTGAGTTATTCCATTAGCAATGCTCGTAATGATAGAAACTGCAGATTGTGCAATCTCCGGCGCGCGTGAACTGATCGTGCTCGCAATCATTGGAATGAAAGAAGTTACGGTTGTAATAAGGGATGGTAATTTAGAAAGCACGCCAGTCGCAAGATTGGTTACAATATTTGCTCCAGCTTTAAGGAAACGGTCTCCACCACTTTGAAATTCCTGCCATAACGTGTTTAATACTTCTGGTATTGTCTCGGCAAGCCTGGGAATAATCTCCCCTAGATTTTTCCCGACATTAACGGCAGCTGTTACAAGTGCGTCTGCGAAATCCTTAGCAGATCCTGAACCATTTAAAAAGTTATCATATGCTGCCTTAGCGGCATTCATAGACCCCTCGATCGTTGTCGATGCCTCTTTTGCTGTCGTTCCTGTAATACCAAGATTATCTTGAATGACGTGGATCGCCTCATAAACGTCTTTTAGGTTATTTATGTCATATTTAACACCGGATATCTTGGTTGCATCTGCTAACAGACGTTCCATCTCTGTCTTTGTGCCGCCATACCCGAGCTTTAAGTTATCAAGCATGGTATAATTCTGCTTGGCAAAACCTTGGTATGCATTTTGGATATCCACCATTGCGGTACCCATTTTGTTTGCATTATCAGACATGTCAATCATAGCCATATCTGCTACCTTTGCGGCTTTCTGAGTATTTCCAGATGTGCTTTGCAATAATGACGCTGAAAAACTCGTTACGTTTTTCATGTACTCATTTGCGCTCATTCCAGCTGTCTTAAATGCATTATTTGCATTCTTGATAACTGTTTTTGCACTGTCTTTAAAAAGAGTTTCCACCCCACCGATGTTTTGCTCAAGGCTGGAAACAGAATCCAGAGATTGTTTTGTCATAACACCGAAGGCAGCCGTTACACCCGCAATCGCTCCAGCCGTTACGGCAAGGCCCTTTTTTGCGATTCCGCCCAGCTTGCTTATACCGGCATTAAAACCCGCCTCGTCTATCTTTGTATTAAATTTTAAATCGCCATCGTACCCCATACGTTATCTCCTTTCGGACAACTGCACGGCTCATGGCTCTCTAATGCATCACCTGTCTTCCTTCATTAATCTTTATTTCTACTTCTTTCCCGCATTTTTTACACTTCAAAAAGACACCGCTGCTTTCTGCGGTGTTGTCATAAATCATTAGGTGCGCGTGGCAATGCGGGCATATGTACCACTTTCTTACAAATGGTATTTTCTCCCTTATTCTCATGTCACCATCACCACATCATGTTTCCAAAGGCATCCCCAATATCTTCATCTGTAGCGATGTTTTCTGTTATTGCGATCTGCCTCTGAATTTTTCTGATCCTTTCTCTTTCTGCTTTATCCTTAATCTTTCCGGCATCAATACTGCGGTAACTCATTCTTTTTTTTAGCTCGCATTCTTCATTCATTCCGTCAATTAGCATGCGAAACTTCCACCAGTGCATATATTCTACCGTTGTGAGGTCAATTCCATAACATTCAATAAACCCGGACAATATAAAAGGTGCGTCCTGCGTATAGGATAGCACCTGCTTTTCTTTTCCTCTGGTTTCTTTTGTATCATTCTCAGAATCATGCTCTTCTTTCCCTCTATAATCTGTCATAAAGGTTGAAAGAGCTTTTAAGCAGTCATGGAAATCGGCCTGCGGGGGATCTATAAACCACATTAGGATCAATTCCGCCTTTTCCATTGTATCTACCTCATTATCCCGAAGCAAATCCAACAACTTAATGTACTCCCGGAAGTCTGTAACAATTCTATACTTTTCCCCGGAAATCAGGACATGCTCTGGCAACTTCTCGTATAGAGGATTCATCTCCGATTACCATAATATTTACTTTTGTTTTTCTGATTCTTTCCCGGATAATATTTCTGATTCTTGGCGTTCCGTCTTTGGTTCACCTTTTCTACCTGCCTATTGGCAAAGGCAATAAAGTCATCCGCAGTCTCTTCGCACACTCTTATATTGTGTTTCCCGCCAAATATCTTGTCCCCGGTCCCTGGCCCGAACAGGTTATCAAACATACGGTAATAAGTATTGCAATAGTCCCTTACAAACGCCACTGTTGCCCCGGCTTTCTGTAATTTCTTCTGTTCTTCATCCATTATTTCAAATGTCTTTAGCATGCTCTCTAATACATCGGCATCCGCTAAATCAAACTCAAACTCCTGTCCGTTAATCTTCCAAATACGAATATCATCTCTCTGGCTCATGGCTCAATCTCCTTATTTTATATTTCTTCATTTATTGTTTCAGTAGGCCCCTCTGGTTCCGGGGCCGGCTCAGTGTGTAGGCGTGGGTGCGTCCAAAAATGTGCAGCTCTTATTGTCTGCCGCCACCTTCGCATATCCCTTTACGATGTCGCTCTTTACTGCGAAACTACCGGAATACTGCAGAGCGTCCGTCCCGTCACCTGAACTATCCGGTAAGATGGAATACGCCCTTTTCCTTGCAACATACTCATCTTCTGCTTTTGCCTCTCCTTTGTCGAAGAAGTCAACTACAACAATGTCCCTGACTTCTCCCTTCTGTTCATCATCCTGCACGGCGGCAAGATCTTTTAATACCGGGTCGCCCTGATGATGGTCAAACCCATATTCAAGGGCTGTCCCGTATCCGGTTACATCGCTGTCCTGGCTATCTTTGTCAACATACTGCCGCTCATAAGTCACCGGATTCTTTGATTCTGTAAGCGAAGTAAAGTGCTGCATCCGGTCAAACTGCGTTACCTCTCCATCTGTGGCGGGAACGCCATAAAAAGCTACCCGCTGGCTTCTTCTTACTAATTTTGCTTTCTCCATTCTTATACCTCCTGGGTGTAAAGAAAGCGACATTGAATCTGGTAGCTGGCATAGTCCGGTTCCATACCGAACAAAAATCCGCTGTTTGTAACTTCAATGTCGCTTATATTTTTTTTGGTATCGTTTAATTCGGGAAAATTCCCTTCTCTGTTCTGTGCCTCAATCCATTCCGTGAAATCTGTAAGAAATCCACTATTTTCTATGGCTTCTCGTTCATCCCCTGTGAAGCGCTCCTTTGTGTTAAATGCAAAGGCATACTGTCGCTTGGAACCTCCATCCACGTAGGTTTTTATTACCGGATTAACTGGCAACGGATCAATAGAATATCCAATCTCTGCTCCGGTATAATCCACTCTTACATGACCATCTTTCAAAAGCGGACATGTAAGAATAAAGTCCCGTACCGCCTCAATCATTTTTTTAGCCTCCCCTGGCAATCTTCTCAGCTCCTTCCAGTATTTTGTCTTTGTTCGCTGTTTTCATTCGCTCAAACCACTTGGGACCACGTAACCCCTGCCCGTTATGCTCATAATACTGCCTACGGGCATAGGGAGCATTGTAGGACACCTCCCCAGAGCCAATAACCGTGCCGAGAGTACCGCTTTTAATCAGTGCGCCAGTCAGACGTGGGGTGAGAGGATCAGAGTTCCTTAAAACTTCGCTGTCAACAAAACATTGTGCCCTTGACAAGTTTCCCTCAATCCTGGGGGCCATACCTCCAGACCATTCAAGCCTTGCCATGATTGTTCCTCCGGAGGTCTTTTGTGTGTAAATCTGTCCCCGCGGTGTCTTTACCACAAACTTTTTCTGTTGTGCCATCTACTCGCCTCCAATCCTGAAATGCGGAATCGTTGTATTGGTACGGTTATCTGACCAACTTGTAATCCGGCAGCTTCGGTCAGGTAAATCAGAAGGCTTTGCTATGTCAGGGCCTTTCCCCTGGATTACATAATCATCTTTCTGTATTGTCCATATATTAAATGCATTCTCTGAGGTTTTGTAAATTTCTGCATCTACATAACTCGCCCCATACTTTCCAGGAATACGAATTTTAAACATATCCTGATTCCTCAGACCATTGTTATCCTGAACTACCTTGTTGTCTACCTTCCAGTGACATTCAGGGATATATGTTTTGTACCAGATATCCATCCGGCTTTCCGGGTCATATTTTTTATTGTAAATCGTCACATCAGAATTGATAATCATAACATCACCCCCGATACAACAAGCCAGACCGCCACAGATTTTTAACAATGCAACTATAAATTTCCTTATCAAAATCTCTTGCATCGTTGTAAGTAACAGAATCTCCGTCATTTGTTTCAGATTTAATATTTCGATTCATTGAATCGTTTTCATACATAATATCTGCAACTTGGCAAGCCGTGAACTGTATATCTTCTGCATACTCAGGTATTAAAGACTGAATACGGTCTGAGCTTGCTTTTCTGATTTCAATAGATGATTTTAGAGCATATTTTGGAAATTGAGGTTCCGGTATGGTATTTCCAAAATATTTATTTGAATATTCATCAAATGTTATAAATGCCACCATACCGTATTACCTCCTTATTCCCCCCTGATCTTCCGCTGGTGTAATTGCTGTCGGAGTATGGACATAGATTCCTGCAAGCTTATTCTTATAAACTTCTGCAATGTTCACATCCCTGTAAACCATGATCCATCCGTCACTATCCTGGTTCTGTTCCGGTGTAAAGATCTTGTTCACATTTCTTTTTCCAAACTGGACTAAAGCCGGTCTGTGAATGATCTCAAAATCAATGTCCTGTGCATCGTCTGCCTTTTTGTATCCTCCCTTCTCTTCACCTGTTGTTTTTCCATTAAGCTGCTTGATCTTCGTCACAAGTCTGCTAGAAGGGATCTTGGTCACAGACGCAAACTCTTCCATGACTTCCTTCGATGCTGTTGTATCCATGTCCTTGATCAACCCAATGATTTTAGATGTAGCATAAAGGTGTCGATCTTCATATGGAACTTCATCATCATCCATTTTTTTCAGTCCGGCCCTAAGAGCTTCGACAGCCTGTTTCCCGGTCGTAATAGTTCCGTTTCCAGTACCAACCCCAGCCGTAGAAGCATAGGTTGATAATCGGAATGCATCCAATTCAGGTACTACCTTTGTACGGATAAACTCGGATGCTAAGCGCCCAAACGCAAGCATAGCGCTTTCAACGTTGTCCAGTGCATCAACTGTGAACTTACGTCCACGGTCAAAGTTGCATTTCTTTGTCTGGTTTGTCAATGTCACATTTCCGGATACGTAACCGCCGTTACGCTCATAATCTGCCAATCCATCCATTTCGATCATAGGAATAATCAGCTCATTTGCATTTGCCCCCTGCTGTACCAGTTCAGGATTTCCGTCTAATTTGGATGTCAGAGAAGCCATTTTATAGACTTCATCCAACATCGGGATATACTGTTTAAATAATTCAATCGCATTTGCCATGTGTCTTTTACCTCACTTTACTTTTCTTCTGGCAATCCCATAGCTGCCCGCATTGCAGAAAGTCCAGAAGTTGAATTTACCTGGTTCTGTGTCGGTCCTACGGGATTAATAATAGGTTCGTTTGTTCCAAATAAATAGGCATCGGATTCCTTTGCAGCTTCTAAAGCCGCTTGAATGTCGGTTGTCCGATCCTTTGACTGTTTTAGGGCCTCGATATCTAGGATTCCTTTGATTGCTTTTGGGTTCCTTCCCCCAGCTTCTCTGATTGCTGTTTCTAAATCATTAGAAAACTTGTATTCTTCCTCCCTCTTCTGATTATTCTTTCGCTCTGTTTCTAAATCAAGATTCAGTTGTGTCAACTCTTTCTGAATTTTATCCACATCTACGCCTTCAAACTTTTTCAGCTTTTCAGATGTAGTATCAAATTGAGTTTTATAATTGTCCCTTGCCTCTATCGCATCATCATATTTTTTCTTTGACACATACTGTCCTGATCCAAGGTCCGCAATCTTCACTTGCTTATCTTTGTTTTCCGGGTTCTCATTGTAGGTTTTGATAAGCGTCTCAAATTCTGAATATCTGTCCCCTAATACATTTTTTAAAAATTCCATGTTTCTTTTTCCTTTCTTTTAATCACGCTGATTTTTAAATGTGGTGCTTTCCACTGTGATGCGCTGTTTAAACCTCTGTTCGCAAGAGGAACATAGTTTAAATGTCATTTCGGACATAAAAATAACACGCCTGAGCGTGTTTCGTGTTAGTACGGCGTAACACTGCCGTTGGGAGATACCGGATCACCTCCTTTCCTTAATCAGAGTTTTTCAGATAGTTCAAAGCCCCTATAAGAGATGTGATCAGGTAATCATTCATCTCTTTTAGTTGCTTGTTTTCATTTTTTAATACATCTATCTTCATCATGTATTTATCATGAGTTTCAGCGATCTTCTGGTTATACCCATCTCTTGACATTAAGATTTCACTGTCCTTTTTGTTAATGAAACTTTTTTTCTACCAATGTGATTCTCCTTTCAAAATGGACATAAAAATACCACCGCCCTTTTCTGACTGGTGGTATTATACTAACTCAATTTTTAAATCCTCACAGATCTGCGATAGTGATTTTCCATCATAGAGCGGATCTTCAATCAGATCCTTTATATTGGTGTATGTTTTTGCGACATCACCAAACCCGACCTGAAATTTGTCCGCCGCCCACGGATTAATGCATGCAGATTTCCCATGGTATTCAAATGTAATGTCCTGAGTTAAAGACATGATCTGCTTTTTTAACTCTGTTTTTTCCATAGATACTTATGCTCCCTTCTCTCCTTTTCTCGTACTTCCCTTGTATACCTCTTTTTAATTCTTCCACCTTCCCACTCATAAATGTGGACATGTTCTCCGTTCTTTCCATAGTTATGAATCTTCGGATTTCCATGGTGTCCAGAATGGATCTGTTTGACCATGTGACCATTTTGGTCATAGATCGTCCGGTTTCTGTACTTCACGCCGGATTTCTCTTCTATGGTTTCTACAACCGCATTTTGTCTATACTTGGCCGGGATCTTTACATGGTCTTTTCTTGACCAGTCATCTGTGGTCTTAATACTTCCATCTTTATTATACCGGATTTTCTGGTACTTCACAACGGAATTTCCGTAAGGGAGCACCCTTCCTTTCCGGTCCATATAGATTCGTTCTCTCTGTTGTTTAAGCCCCATGACATTAGAGAACTTGGTATATTCATATAGCTGATTCTGATACTTGATCTGTTCGTCTATGATTGTATCTGCGGCTGCTTCTCCCTGTTTTAGAAGGTGGATTTTATCCCTCTGTGCTCTCATTGCCGTTTCCATGTGTCGCTGTCTCTGTGTAGCCTGATACGGCGTGTAATCCCTGCCTTTGTAGCTTGTCGTCTGCTCCTCTTTTCGATTTTGCTCCGCCAGCCATTCATCTGTATAATTCCTTTTCGAGATACCAGGGAAAAATGGATAATAGGTATGATAACAGTTCGCCCCACAAAGCCCAGCGACCGTATGCAACCCGCAAATGGAAATGAGCTGCTCATAAGTATATGGTTTCCCCTGCCACTCTCTGTGGCTTGGACGTGCACCTGCATGCCAGTCAACTTCAAACCAGTTCGTCCCAAGGATTTGTGCATTCTGCTCATTTATATTCCCGGTCACCTGACTGATCCCGGTCATGACAGCCCGGCGTGCAGCCACTTCTATTCGGTTACTGTGCCCACTGGCATAATCCACAACCCGGATGCCGCTGGATGTCATCTCTTTTACAACCCTGCGAAGGACCGTATTATAATCAAATCCCCCTGTTGTAATGTCCAGAATGGCATTATCAAGATGCTTTTGATAGTACACAGATAAAGGCTTGAAAACTGTTTTGTTTCCTTCCTTTATGGCAAAACCTAGGGACCTGGTAAAGTTCTTCAACTCCCCTTGCGTTTGTTTCACAAGACTTTCAAAAATCTGTCGGTTCCCTGGGCGTTCGTCCCACGGTACATATTCTTCGTTCATTTGTTCATACAGATCACGGTCCCGTATGTACTGCTTTTCTAATGCTTCGTCATACATCCGCCATATCTCAGGATCTTCTGTGGCAAGCCTCTTCTTGATCTCCTGCTCGATTTTATAGGTGCTGTTGCCAAGCGTCCGATAAACATTTAACTGGTGATCTGCACTGGATGTAATCTTTCCAGCCTTTTTGATCCTGCGGACAACATCCTCCATGATCCTTAGTTCTAACTCTTTGATTCTCCATTCAAATGCGTCTCTTAAATCTGACATTTATCAATCCTGCACACCTCCGTCCTGCTCTGGAAGGTTGTTTAGAGCGTCTTCTATGGTTTCGTTATACCACTTTGCCCTGTATTCCTCTGGCCTCATAATCCCAGCAGCAAGGTCCTGCCGGTCTTGCTGTCTGTCTGTTTCCTCGCTGGTCAAAATGGAATCTTTGAACTCACATTCAAACCCAATGTCTGTTTTTGTAGCTCCATTATAAAAAGCTATCGCATACGCCAAATCTTCCAGACAGTCTTTTAGGTTCTTCTGGATCTCGTTCACTGTATTGTATTTGCGGTACTTGCTGGTCCTGACTTCCTCAGCGGTCTTTTCTACATCCGCAACCTTGGAAAGATCCCCAAATGCCAGGCCAACATTAAACTCAATATCTCGCTTATATTCTTCTAGCCCCCGGATGTATGCTTCATCTCGCATATCCGGTGAAAAGTCGTTGAAAAGGTTTTGAACGTCCAACCCTTTGTATAGTCTCCGGTTTAGTTTTGCTAACCCATTTACTCTTTTATCAGCGTTTTCGATAGCCGTATAGTCTGCCTGTATCGCCCGTTCTCCTGATTCATACTCCCAGTCTATCCGTCCGAACTGAATATCTGCCTTTCGGATGATCCCCTCTGCTGATTCAAACACAGAAACGCCACAGGAAGAATCGTCGATTGTATTGTCTATTGGGTTTCGGTAATACCCAAAATCCACTTTGTCCGTGAGATAAAGAATATTTTCCGGAAGATCTGCCCAATCGTCTAAGCTGGACAGTGGAACTAATGTCCCAATACTGCTTGCATTTGTAGAGTGATACGCTTTGTTTTGTATCCTCAATCCCTCTTTTGTCAGTGCGTGGTATTCAAACCGGAAGTAGAAGTTGTCACGTCCCAGCCTGCGCCGGTCGATAAAGACGACCTTTCTGAGCCGCCCCCTGGAATCAAACTCTACCGGTATAAAGCTGTCCTGGGCAACAAACTGTATACTATCTGGACCAAGTGGCTTTATGATAAAGGCCCCTATTGCAAGACCTCTCTGAAAGTTCTCGTTTAAGTCCTGTATCGCCAACTGGTAAATTTTATTTAGCCTTTGATTCTTTAACTTTGTTTGCATCTCCGATACTGTTACGTTTGCAAACTCTCTTGTGATTCCTTTCTCTAACCGCAGCGAATGAATCGGGTCCACGCACCATGGAGCCTGCCCCTTATACATTACGGTCCATCGCTCGATTGCCTCAAGCATTTCAGGAGAGATCGCTATTTTTTCGCCGATAACGGCCTGTATTGTACTTACTGGAAACATTCTCTGCATTGCTCCTCTCACAAAATTTCTTATCTTATCAAACATCATTCACCTCTATGTTTCCAGACGGAGTTCATAGCATAGCGCACCATGTCAATCGCATGGTTGTTTTTGTCTGGATAGCTTGAAATGTCATTTCCTTCTTTGTCTTTCTCGTATTCGTAATCAAGGAACTCTTCTGCCGTATGAGGACATCGAACGTTGTCAATCACTATTTCCCGTAACGATTGCAACCACTTCATCGAGTAATCTACGCTGCCAGGTCCTTTTTCAGCCCCTCTTGCAAGCAGTCCATACGCCCTGTAATCACCGACCGACTTCTCCTCTGCACTATCGCAGGTAATCAGATCATTTCCTGTGATTCCGCGTTTTTTGAGTTCCTCCGCTGTCTCCTTATTTCCTTTCTTATTACATCGGTATTCCATGAAGATGTACAGCGTCATCCTCGCAGCGTCATAATGCATCCGTCCGAAATGATATGGGTCAGGATACCAGCCCCAGTCAACGCCGTTATAGATGCGGTCAAACTGTGCGATCTCTTCGTCTGTAATCTCCCTGATCGTCACATTGTCAAAGACCTGACCGCCGTTTCCGTTCGCCTCTCCCATGTATTCATTATCGTAGGCAGCAGGATTGACTTCTTTCAGGAACTCTGCTTCATCAAGGAACGGCTTTCCAAGCCACTTTTTCGGAATGTCCATGTAAGTACTGTGTGTAACAAGTCTTGTTTCTTTTGGGATCTTGATATATTTGTTTGCCCAGTTACCTTTGCTCTTTGGCGGATTAAACGATTTAAAGATGTAAGCATATTCACCGCCACGGATCACAGACTGTTCTATCTTTCTGACTGATTCTGGCCCGGTGAACTGGTCAAGCTCTTCCAGCCACAGGATTCCGATATATCCAAATGGAACCTTAATGGACTTTACTTTTCCTGGATCATCTGCACCACGGAAATATATCTTCTGTCCCGTGCTGATCCGTGTGATCTCCATTGGGCTGACAGTCGCATGGAAATCTTCACTCAGGCCCAATGCTTCAATAGCCCATAGCATTTGTTGGTAGACAGATCCTCTCAAGGTATCTGCGACCTGCCGCATGACAACGGCATGCATATCATCATTTTTCATAATCAAGTCAAGAACATTCAGGCTGATGAAAGATGATTTTGTAGATCCACGACCGCCTGGGAAGACATACTCTGTGTGATTTCTTTCCTCTATATCAAAAATGACCGGTGCAAAGACCGGCGCAATCATGCTGGATGGGATTCCTGTATATTTTGTTTCTGCTACTTCTCTCTCTGGATCAAGGGCTTTTGCTTCTGCGTTGAGTTTTTTAATCTTCGCCTCTTGCTCTCGGAGATCCCCGTCTGCCTTTCGTTTCTCTCCAAGCGTATCCCGTATAGCATTGTAAGCCGGAACGTCCCCGTTCATCGCTTTTTGTATCATTGCAAGGTTCACAGCGCTTTCATAGGTACTGTCTACGCCGTTCGCCTCTAAAAATTCTTTTATGTTTTCTATCTCCACTTGAGAAGTAAGTAATGCATTTAAGGTCTTACGGAAATTTGCTTTTCTGCGCCTGGTTTCACCAGACTTTTTCCCGCCCTTTGACCGCATTTCTCTCTCTTCTTTCTCACTTCGCTGTCCAAAAGGGATTAAGTTTTGTTCATTCGCCACAACACCACCTTCCTATCTATAAACTTCTTCTATCTTCCCATCTGTCTAATCCATGCCTCTACTTCTTCTTCGTTGTAACTTAGCTGTTCCAGCACTGTTACAAGAGGAACTGTCTGGTTCAGAAATATCTGTTCATATGCATACCTCATGCATCTTGCTATTTCCTCATACATCACAGCCCCTGTTGCCCCTCCAAACGCTGGGATCATGGCTGTCTGTACTCCGAGTTTTTTCAGCTCAATAAGGCTGCTTCTCATACAGTTGTAGATAACGGATTTATCTACAACTATTTCTGGTATTCTCATTGTCGGGGAGTATACGAGATACTTACCTCCAACTTTGACTGTTGTTGCACTTCCAGGCGGCAGTTCTCCATACCAATCTTTCTGTATTTTTCTTTGCAAGTCTTCTTGAGCCTTCATTCCGAAATAGCTTCTTATTTCCAGATCCAGCCCGCCATCCATGATTCCGAAACTGTTGCCAGGAGCCACGATCGCTTCAGGATTATATTTCTTCGCAAAGCTTCTGAAAGATCCGCTTATAATTGTTACATCTTTATAATCAAACTCCTTTTTCCATGCATCCGTCATGACGACATTGAAGTCTAATAGGTATAATTTCATTTCCGTGCCTCCTTTTCTATAGCGGAGAATGAAGGACTCGAACCTCCGCACCCCGGAGGGTGTACCGGTTAGCAACCGGCTGCATTTCCAACTCTGCCAATTCTCCATGCCTATGTTCTTCGAATAATTATTTTTTGTATAGGATAGAACACAGAAGACCCATTACAGTTGTAAAGTTTTGCTCCTTGAAAAACACCTGTGCGTACGAAACGATGACGCACGTTCCTTAATTACTCCAGAGCCATTCTTTGTTGTATCTTCCACGTAAATACAACTTTTTTGCGAATGAGTTTTTTGCGACCCGCATCGTGGAACTTTATTGGGCCGCCGTCTAGGTGTAAAAAGCGGATGTCCCGGAATCGAACCGAGATGAAGGGAGCGACCCTTCCGTCTGCCATTGACATAACATCCACATAAAAATACCCCGATACCTTAGAGATACCGGAGTAATGCCAAAACAATTAAAGTTTCAATACGCCTTGCGTTTTGGTTTATCCTGTTTAGCTTGGTTGCCACAGCGGCGCCGCCGTGACATCCAGCTAACAAAATGAACGATTGACCTATTCGTTCTATAATAACTATATCATTTATTTACCGGACGGTGTCGGACACTTTTCAACTTTTTCTAAAAATCTGCTATGTTTTTTTCTGCAGCTTTCCTCCGTGTATATTCTTTTTGGAAACATCCGGTTCATGGTAAGTGCTACCTTGGGCCACGTCAGTTCGTCTATGTAGTATAGGCGAAAAATAATCCGTAACTCGCTGGATGTAATAGAATTTATATAGTCCTCCACCTGGCACACAAGCTCTAACAGCTCCCCTTCCATTTTCGCTGCTTTTTCTTTCCTGGCTTTGATCTGCAACGCCTTTCTGCGCAATGCTGGCGCTGGCAATCCTTCTACAACAAAGTGTTGTGTGCCGCCCAGGCCCCCGGTGACGGTATCTTTTACAGTCCCTTCCTGCTCCATCTTGTATATTTCCCTCTCCAGCTTGTCAATCCGCCGTCGGAGGTCTTTTATTTCTTCTTTCATATCGCTGTACTGGATAAGTATGTCTTTACTTAGTGTCACACTCCGCTTCCTCCTTCCTTTATAAAATCTAAGTTTAGCTTCTTAGTGAATACGTTGTTTTTTCATAAGTGCATCCATCCGCAACAAAAACTCCATCCAGTTCAGTATCGTCGGAAGTCCGCATTTCCTTTAATTTATCTATCGCTTCATCGGTGCTTTGGGCTTCCACTTCGATTTCATATCTAAAAATATCTCTTATAATTCCTTTATATTTCATCTCTCTTCCTCCTCAAAATTTTAAATTATTTGATTTCCTTAATTTTCTTTCTCATTGATACTGCTGCATAATCTGATATTGCAAACTTCCTGCAATCTTCTATTTGCCGTGATTTATGATTTTTGTCCCCGGTATAGTGCCAACATTCGTCACAATTAAAACACGGTTCCATTTGTTCATCTGGCCTGACCTTACTCCAAAGTTCCTCAACATTGTTTACGCAGTATTCACACAGACAATTTGTGCACTGCTCCACAGGATTATCTGTTTTCCCGAAAAATATCTCAAGAGAAGTTCTTGTGTTCTCTTCTCCAAATTCTTGCGGTTTTTCAATGAAATCAAATATTTCCAGTTGTTTAAACAATGCCGCTTCTCCTATCTGTTAAATCTTAATTATCCTGTTGTTTTGATTCCCCATGCCTTAGCTGCATATATTGAGCGATTTTCGAAATATGATTCATTTACCAATCCTCGTTGGCGCTTTCCATCGTAATATACCAAGCGCCTTTCTCCATTGTCATATGTGTGTATTTTCTCAACTAAGACGACTTTAAACCAAGCATGACTCGCAGTAGATTGGTCAATAATTATAAGGTTTCCACTATTTTTCACAATGTCTTCAAATGTCAACCGCTTTCCCAGCATGTCCTTTTCTACCCAATCCCCAGGCTTTAATCTTTGTTCTGTAGAAAGGAAATCAAATATTTCCATTTGTCCATTCATTCTTTGTACCCCATTAAAAATCTTAAATTAAACAATTTCTCTTGCCGCCGATCTAAACATCATGAGCAACATTTCTGAGACAGGTCTCTTTCTGTTTTGTCTTACTGCTTTTTTTACAGATTTTAGATCATACCAATCGCCTCGGTAATTTTTTTGTCCAGGTACATATACGCCTACTTTATACGGTATTTCATTTTTCACCTGCTCATAAACGCCTTCCGGCATAATGTAATAGTTGAAGTCGCCCAGAAAATTATGTCCGTTTTTTGAATGAAAATCTTCTACGGAAGATTTAATTTCATAACAATAAAAATCCCCTTTCTCAATCCCTGAGACAGTATTGTTCAGTGGCTTAAACCGCATGAAATCCACTCGAACCGCAGCACTTGTACCATAGTCGAATGTAACTTCGGCAGCCATATAGACCCTTGGATCATTGCGTTGATTTATATGTTTTCTAATAGCTAAAGACAACATTTTTGTTATCTCTGGTCGCTTACTCATTCTGTACCTCCTTAAATTCTAATTGTCCGTAATCCCTGCAAGTCGGTTAAGCTCTTTCCTGACCTCTGTTATCTCACAAATGCCGTACCCGTCACCGATATCCACGTCAAGACTACATGTATTGCAATCTTTCCCCTGGCCTCTGACTATGCTTGCCTGTTCACAATGATCTTTCCAGTCTTCTATCATTTTGTCGGTGATATTAATCTTTAGCACTACATTGTCACTGTATTTTATTTCCATTCAAATCCTCCTCTAAATCCTAATATTTTTTCCGTATAGCTTCCCGGATTCTTTCTGCACTTTTTTCAGGATTACCGATAATCTCTAAACCACCATAAATGTTGTACTGCTCCACTTCAATTTCGTGCTTATCTAACCACCTATTGATCTCATAATTCGCTTTCTGTACAGCGTGAGCATATTTGATTCTACGCTCAAGCATGTCTTCTACTTTTTTAGGTATTCTCATTTTATATCTCCCTAAATTCTAATCTAACGGCTTTAGTGCCTTTTCTGTTTTATCGCAAATCCTTTTTATAATTTTTTTCATTTTCGCTATCAGTCAAAATCCCATGGAGGAACAACATTGCCCTAGCGTTTTTAATTTTTTCTAACCTATTCGCATCTTTTCCAAGCGTATAACCGCTGTGATTTGCTTGTGCCTCCAAAGTATCCGACATCGCTCCAAATTCAAATTTCATATTCATACGCTCCATCCTTAAATACATCCGTTTGCTTTTCTTTTATCCCAATAAGCTGAATTTTCAGCTATTGCCATATCTATTAACCAGAAATCTCCTTTTTCGTCCAGTAAAATGTCTACTGACCAGTTCCCGATTAATTCTACTTCTTTCATTTTTTCTGACACGAGTTTTAAAACCTCGCCTTTATATTTTTCATAATCTCTTTCCAGCCTGACTCTCTCATGTTCAAATATTATTTTATCCGTTGCATTGTGCATCGCCTTAATACAATATTCATAATTCCAGTAATTTTCTATATACAATATTTTTTTTGAGTCAAAATCATAAAAAACACGGAACTCACTCTGTAAAGGCATCCCTTCATAGATACAAGGAGTTTTAAATTTGTCACACGGAATTACTTCTCGTAGGACTATTTCTTCGAGTCCGCCTGCTCCAAGGAGTAATGCTGCATAATTAATCTCCATAATGTTGTTTTTTATGTTATCTTTCCTTGATATGCAATTCTTAAATGAAAACTTGTTTGAAAATGTAGCATTTTTACAAAATAAAATAGGATGCTTATCAAAAATTTTGATCACATTTTTTTCTAAAAAATCATCAATATTTTTATTCCATTCTTTTTCAGGAAGTCCAGAGTCATAACACCAAAATGAACGCTGTACCATTTCTGGAACTTCAATTACTACACTTTCCGGCACTTTAATTCCGCAATTTTTTACTTTATGAAACCAGTATGAAAAATTATTTTTATTTTTTTCTGACATATTCATTTTCTCCTTAAATCTTTTTCATTAGCTCTTCAATTTTTTTATTTATAAATACAGCCTCTTTAAACCTTCCATCTTCTACGCCTTTCCCAAAATTCAAATGATACTCCCACTTTTCACAGGAATCCTGCGGTTCTCTAAAGTCTGCACGATGCTCACTTTCTCCGTTACAGCAGACTCCTGCAAATCCTTCATACCACTTGCATGTGCCACACACATATTCTTTTTCATCCATTTTTACACCTCTGACTTAGTTTCTGCCCACAGCCGATCCAAGT
>OAWZ01000390.1_pt1 | contig 24865 bp, 25 predicted proteins | sample 1477091 | NCBI WGS metagenome assembly OAWZ01 (sample SAMEA2580282, study PRJEB22360) | human gut metagenome | biome: human gut; feature: human-associated habitat; material: faeces | place: Denmark | collected 2008/2010
GCGACGGTTTGCGCCCGGGCATCGCCGCCCAGCATCGCCACCGCGCTCACCAGCAATCCCAGCGCCCAGATCGCGCCACGGTGCGTGTTCACGCCGTCGGTAGCGGCCATCATCTGCCGTTCACCTTCGCGACCCAGGCGGCCAACGGTTTGCCTGAGGGCAATATCCGCCGGACGCTGCCAGCTCTGCTGCGCCAGCGCCTGAAACGTGGGGGTCAGGCTGTGAGCGGAGCGCTCCATCAGCGCAAGCGATAAATCGTGGTGCGCGCCGTTCCCCCGGCTGTCCACCAGACCGGGCTTCGGGCTTAAACGTGCTTCGTCAATCAGACACTGCGTGGCGGTTCGCGCCAGCCATTCGGCACCGCCTTCAACCTGGATCTGGGGCAGAAGTTTCATTACCAGCTCCGGAATTTCGCAGGTGGGTTGTAAAGACCGCCGGACCATTCCACCAGGTCCGCGACGCTACCGGCCGCCAGCAGCGAACGGGTGGCATCGGTGCGGCGAATGCCCATATCTTCCGGATACACAACCTTGCCGCTCTGGCGCAGTTCCGCCACGCGTTTGGCGTCAACGCCCAGACCGATATCGGTGATACCCGCCACGGCGGCGACCATGGCGCGACGCTCTTCCAGATCTTTCGCCCGGTAGAGGTAAGCAATCCCCTCTTCCGTCAGCACGTGGGTGACGTCATCGCCGTAAATCATGACCGGCGCCAGCGGCATACCAGAGGCTTTCGCGACCTCAACGGCGTCGAGTTTTTCCACGAAGGTTGGCTTCACGCCCGCCTGGAAGGTTTCCACCATCTGCACAACCAGCTTTTTACCGCGCTGCATCGGGTCAGGCTCGGTGATCATGTTCAGCCAGGCCGGTGTGGCGTGGCGACGACCGTGCGGATCGTGGCCCATGTTTGGCGCGCCGCCGAAGCCGGAAAGACGGCCGCGAGTCACGGTTGAGGAGTTAGCGTAACCGTCGACCTGTAGCGTGGAGCCGATAAACATATCGACCGCGTACTGACCTGCCAGCTGACAGAAGGCGCGGTTAGAGCGCATGGAGCCGTCGGCACCGGTAAAGAACACGTCAGGACGGGCGCGGATGTACTCTTCCATTCCCAGCTCGCCGCCGAAGCAGTGGACGCTCTCCACCCAGCCGCTTTCGATGGCCGGGATCAGCGTTGGATGCGGGTTCAGGGTCCAGTGTTTACAGATTTTGCCTTTGAGTCCGAGCTGTTCGCCGTAGGTTGGCAGCAGCAGCTCGATCGCTGCGGTGTTAAAGCCAATCCCGTGGTTCAGGGACTGCACCTGGTGTTCAGCGTAGATGCCTTTAATCGCCATCATCGCCATCAGGATATGTTCCTGTTTGATCAGGCGCGGGTCACGGGTGAAGAGCGGTTCGATAAAGAACGGCTTATCGGCAACCACCACAAAATCAATCCACGAACCCGGAATATCCACACGCGGCAGGTCGCACTCGTCGTCCACCAGCTCGTTCACCTGCGCGATGACGATGCCGTCATGGAATGCGGCGGCTTCCACCAGCGCCGGAGTATCTTCGGTACTCGCCCCGGTATAGAGGTTGCCTTTGCGGTCCGCTTTAAAACCGGCAATCAGCGCCACGTTTGGCGATAGGTCGACGTATAAACGTGAGTAGAGTTCGATGTAGGTGTGAATCGCCCCGATTTCGAGCTGACCATCCTCCAGCAATTGGGAGATTCGCAGGCTTTGCGTACCGGAGAAGGAGAAGTCCAGCTTGCGGGCGATGCCTTTCTCAAAGATGTCCAGATGTTCGCTACGGCCCACGCTCGGCATGATCATATGCAGATCGTGCACGATTTGCGGGTTCACTTCCGCCAGTGAACGGGAAAGGAAATCCGCCTGCTTCTGGTTGTTGCCTTCCAGAACGACTTTGTCGCCTGGTGCGATCAGTTTTTCCAGCATGGCGACAAGATCGCCGGTTGGCAGTACCTTGCCCTGCACCGGTACGGACGCCAGACGACGCGCTTTCTCACTGCGTCGGGTGTTCCATTGCCGGGTGGGTGTTTGCCCAGATAACATTATTAACCTCCTGATTCAGCACATCATTCTGATTTGCTTAACGTTGAGTAAAGTGTGCGCTCTGGTGAGAAAGGCATCAATTAAGCGTAGAGCCAAATCATTAGCCTGAGAGTAATAATCAAGGTAAATATTTGTGATCGGGATCAGTTCATGTTTCGGAAAAACGGGCTAAACGGGGTACAATTCGGAAGGTATAGTTAATTTCTGACAAGAATCAGCATCGCCCTTATGACCCAAATCATTCCCTCAGACTTCGACATTGCAGCCGAAGAGAGCGCAGAGTTCGTGCCCATGCGCGGTGTGGCTAACCCTCACCTGCAAACCATGCTGCCGCGCCTGATCCGCCGCAAGGTACAGTTCACCCCGCACTGGCAACGCCTGGATTTGCCGGATGGCGACTTTTTGGATCTCGCCTGGAGCGAAGATCCGGATCGGGCCAGACATAAACCCCGTCTGGTGGTGTTTCACGGTCTGGAAGGCAGCCTGCACAGCCCTTACGCACACGGTCTCATTGAGGCGGCGAAAGCCCGCGGCTGGCTTGGGGTGGTGATGCATTTTCGCGGATGCAGCGGCGAGCCTAACCGTCAGAAACGCATTTATCACTCGGGTGAAACCGAGGACGGCACCTGGTTCCTGCGCTGGCTAAGAGACCATTTCGGCGAGGCGCCAACGGCAGCGGTAGGGTATTCGCTGGGCGGCAATATGCTGGCCTGCCTGCTGGCGAAGGAGAGCGACGCCGTACCGCTGGATGCGGCGGTGATCGTCTCTGCGCCCTTTATGCTGGAGCAGTGCAGCTATCATATGGAAAAGGGGTTTTCGCGAGTGTACCAGCGCTACCTGCTCAACCTGCTGAAAGCCAACGCCGCGCGCAAGCTGAAGGCCTATCCGGATACGCTGCCTGTGACGCTGCAACAGCTCAAACGCGTGAAGCGCCTGCGCGAGTTTGATGATTTGATCACCTCGAAAATTCACGGCTTTGCCGATGCGATTGACTATTACCGTCAGTGCAGCGCCATGCCTTTACTGAACCAAATCACGAAACCTACGCTGATTATCCACGCCAAAGATGATCCGTTTATGGATCACCACTCGATTCCGGCGCCCGATCATCTGCCGGCCAACGTGGAGTATCAGCTCACCCAATTCGGCGGACACGTCGGCTTTGTCGGCGGCACGCTGCGTCGGCCAAAAATGTGGCTTGAGACGCGTATTCCCGACTGGTTAACGGCTTATCTGGACGGTAAATAATGATTATTCCCTGGCAGGATCTCTCTCCCGACACGCTCGATAATCTGATTGAAAGCTTTGTCTTGCGCGAAGGCACCGATTATGGTGAACATGAACGTTCGCTTGAACAAAAGGTCAACGATGTTAAGCGCCAGCTTAAAAGCGGCGACGTGGTGCTGGTATGGTCCGAACTGCATGAGACGGTCAATATCATGCCCCGCAACGCGTTTCACGGCTGATCTTTACACTTTTCCAGTCAGGGAGTTGCTATGTCTGCCAGACATCCGGTTATTGCCGTTACGGGTTCGAGTGGGGCGGGAACCACTACCACCAGCCTCGCCTTCCGCAAGATCTTCGCCCAGCTTAACTTACGGGCGGCAGAGGTAGAAGGCGACAGCTTTCACCGCTACACGCGCCCGGAGATGGATATGGCCATCCGCAAAGCGCGCGATCTGGGTAAACACATCAGCTACTTCGGCCCGGAGGCCAATGACTTCGGCCTGCTGGAGCAAACCTTCCGTGAATACGGGCAAAGCGGTACCGGGCAGTCCCGCAAGTATCTCCACACCTACGATGAAGCCGTGCCCTGGAACCAGGTCCCCGGCACGTTCACGCCCTGGCAGCCGCTGCCGGAACCGACTGACGTGCTGTTTTACGAAGGATTGCACGGCGGCGTGGTGACGCCTCAGCACGACGTGGCGCGCCACGTGGATTTGCTGGTGGGGGTGGTGCCGATTGTTAACCTTGAGTGGATCCAGAAGCTGACGCGTGACATGAGCGAGCGCGGCCATTCGCGAGAGGCGGTCATGGACTCGGTGGTGCGCTCCATGGAAGATTACATCAACTTCCTGACGCCGCAGTTCTCCCGAACCCACATTAACTTCCAGCGCGTCCCCACAGTGGACACCTCCAACCCGTTCGCTGCAAAAAGCATCCCTTCCCTGGACGAGAGCTTTGTGGTGATCCACTTCCGCAACCTGGAAGGCATTGATTACCCCTGGCTGCTGGCGATGCTACAGGGTTCGTTTATTTCGCACATGAATACGTTAGTGGTGCCCGGCGGAAAAATGGGGCTGGCAATGGAGCTGATCATGACACCGCTGGTGCAGCGGCTGATGGAAGGAAAGCAGATCGCGTAAATTGTTTTGCCCGGTGGCGCTGCGCTTACCGGGCCTACGGGCGTGCTTTTGTAGGCCGGGTCAGCGAAGCGCCACCCGCCAAAAATTAAGCCGCGATCACTTCATACGAATGGGTGATTTTTACCGCTTTCTCCAGCATTAACGCCACAGAGCAGTATTTTTCCGCAGATAGGTCAACCGCACGCGAGACCGCCGCATCCTTCAGTTCTTTGCCGGTGACGATAAAGTGCAAATTAATATGCGTGAACAGGCGGGGCGCCTCTTCACGACGTTCCGACGTCAGCTTCACTTCACAATCGGTCACGTCATGACGGCCTTTTTGCAGGATCGACACCACGTCGATCGCACTGCATCCACCTGCCGCCATCAGCACCATTTCCATCGGGCTTGGCGCTTTATCGCCGGAGTTGCCATCCATCAAAACCTGGTGCCCGGAAGCAGACTCGCCCAGGAACGTTAACCCTTCAACCCATTTCACACGCGCTTGCATATTCACTCACTCCAACGTTGCATTTTTTATGACAGATTACGTGTACGTTACATTTCTCGCAACGGAAGGCGACCTGCGTCATGCTGAAGCGAGACACCAGGAGACACGCGGCGAAAGCTATGCTAAAACACTCTGGATGCTACAGTAATACATTGACGTTACACATGTATGCAGAGGACATCAAACTTTACTGGCTGCGAAACGTTACGACAGCCGACTTCCCAGGTATGGGTAAGAATTCGATTGCAACCCCAGAGTCCGGATGCATCTTATGACTCTGGTGACAGCTTATAACAGAGGATAACAGCGCATGGTGCTTGGCAAACCGCAAACAGACCCGACTCTCGAATGGTTCTTGTCTCATTGCCACATTCATAAGTACCCATCAAAGAGCACGCTGATTCACCAGGGTGAAAAAGCGGAAACGTTGTATTACATCGTTAAAGGCTCGGTGGCCGTGCTGATCAAAGATGAAGAAGGGAAAGAGATGATCCTTTCTTATCTGAACCAGGGCGATTTTATCGGTGAACTGGGCCTGTTTGAAGAAGGCCAGGAACGTAGCGCCTGGGTTCGTGCAAAAACAGCATGTGAAGTGGCTGAAATTTCTTACAAGAAATTCCGTCAGCTGATTCAGGTCAACCCTGACATCCTGATGCGTCTTTCTTCCCAGATGGCACGCCGTCTGCAAGTGACCTCTGAGAAGGTGGGTAACCTCGCCTTCCTGGACGTGACCGGTCGTATCGCGCAGACGCTGTTGAACCTGGCGAAACAGCCAGACGCCATGACCCACCCTGACGGTATGCAAATTAAAATTACCCGTCAGGAAATCGGTCAGATCGTCGGCTGCTCCCGTGAAACAGTGGGCCGTATCCTGAAGATGCTGGAAGACCAGAACCTGATCTCTGCCCACGGTAAAACTATCGTGGTCTACGGAACCCGTTAATTTCGGTCAAACGGCGTGCCGCCGCAGGGTGGCACGCCGTTTTTGTCTCTACTCCTCATGTGGCGCAGGCTGATCTATCACCCGGAAGTTAACTACGCACTACGACAAACGCTGGTGTTGTGTCTTCCCGTGGCCGTGGGCCTGATCCTCGGACATCTTCAGCAAGGCCTGCTGTTTTCCCTCGTGCCCGCCTGCTGCAACATTGCCGGTCTGGATACACCGCATAAACGCTTTTTTAAACGTCTGATTATTGGCGGCTGCCTGTTTGCCGGCTGTAGCCTTGCCGTACAACTCTTACTGGCCCGCGACATTCCTCTGCCGTTGATCCTGACCGTGCTGGCGATGACGCTCGGCGTCACCGCCGAAATCAGCTCGCTGCACGCCCGGCTGCTTCCCGCGTCGCTGATTGCCGCCATCTTCACCTTAAGCCTTGCGGGCAATATGCCGGTGTGGGAGCCATTGCTGATTTACGCCCTCGGCACGCTATGGTACGGGCTGTTTAACTGGTTCTGGTTCTGGCTGTGGCGGGAACAGCCGCTGCGCGAATCCCTGAGCCTGCTCTACGTGCAGCTTGCTGAATACTGCGAAGCAAAATACACCCTGCTCACTCAACATACCGACCCGGAAAAATCCCTGCCGCCGCTGCTGGCGCGCCAGCAAAAAGTGGTGGATCTGATCAGCCAGTGCTATCAGCAGTTGCACATGCTTGCCGCCAACAAAAATCATGAATACAAGCGGCTGCTGCGAACCTTCCAGGTCGGGCTGGATTTGCAGGAGCATATCTCCGTCAGCCTTCATAATCCGGAAGAGGTGCAAAAGCTGGTGGAGCGCAGCCATGCGGAAGCGGTGATCCGCTGGAACGCGCAGACCGTCGCAGCCCGCCTGCGGGTGCTGGCTGACGATATCCCCTATCACATTGCGCAGGCGCGCTTTAACATGGACAAACAGCTCGGCGCACTGGAAAAGATTGCGCGTCAGCACGCGGATAACCCGGTCGGGCAATTTGCTGCCTGGCATTTCAGCCGCATCGCCCGGGTGTTACGCACCCAGCGCCCGCTTTATGCCCGGGACCTGATGGCCGATAAGCAAAAACGGCTGCCGCTGCTGCCCGCGCTCAAAAGCTATCTATCACTGAAATCTTCCGCCCTGCGCAATGCCGCGCGGATCAGTGTGATGCTGAGCATCGCCAGCCTGATGGGAATGGCCCTGCACCTGCCGAAACCCTACTGGATCTTAATGACCGTGCTGTTTGTCACCCAGAACGGCTATGGCGCCACGCGGGTGCGCATTCTGCATCGGGCGGGCGGTACGATGGCGGGGCTGATTATCGCGGGCGTGACGCTGCACTTCCACGTGCCGGAAGGCTATACCCTGGCCGGTATGCTGGCAATCACGCTGGTGAGCTACCTGATCATCCGCAAAAACTACGGCTGGGCGATGGTGGGCTTTACGGTGACGGCGGTGTATACCCTGCAACTGCTCACGCTTAACGGGGAACAGTTTATTATTGCCCGGCTGGTCGATACGCTAATTGGCTGCCTGATCGCCTTTGGCGGCATGGTCTGGCTGTGGCCGCAGTGGCAAAGCGGGCTGCTCAGGCAGAACGCCCACGACGCGCTCGAAGCTGACCAGCAGGCCATTCGTCTTATTCTGAGCGATGACCCGCAGCCCTCTCCGCTGGCCTACGAGCGCATGAAGGTCAACCAGGCGCATAACGCCCTGTTCAACTCCCTTAACCAGGCCATGCAGGAGCCGGGCTTTAACGCGCACTATCTGGCTGACATGAAGCTGTGGGTCACGCACAGCCAGTTTATCGTCGAGCACATCAATGCCATGACGACGCTGGCGCGGGAGCACACGATGCTGACGACGGATCTGGCGCAGCGCTATTTGCAGTCGTGTGAAATTGCGTTGCAGCGCTGTCAGCAGCGTCTGGAGTATGACGCGCCGGGCGAGTCAGGGGATTCGAACATTCTGGAAGCGCCGGAGACGCTGACCCACGGGCCGATGAGCACCCTTGAGCAGCATTTACAGCGCGTTCTCGGGCACCTGAACACCATGCACACCATTTCGTCGGTGGCATGGCGTCAGCGCCCGCATCACGGGATTTGGTTAACGCGCCGGTTAAAACGAACCGCGTATTAGCCGCTGACGATCTTCGCGACCGCCGCGGCAAAACGGGTTAATCCGTCTTCGATGTCTTTGTCTTCCACCACCAGCGATGGCGCAAAGCGCATCACGTCCGGCCCGGCGTTGAGCACCATGACGCCTTCGTGCGCGGCGGCGTGCAGGAAATCGCGCGCGCGGCCTTTGTACTGCGGCTTCAGTTCGGCGCCGATCAGCAGCCCCATCCCGCGGATGTCGCTGAAGACATCAAACTGTTGGTCAATCTGCTGGAGATGTTTCACAAACAGGTCGCGTTTCGCATTCACGCCATTCAGGACGTCCGGCGTATTAATGATGTCGAACGCCGCACCCGCCACGGCGCACGCCAGCGGATTACCGCCGTAGGTGGAGCCGTGTGAGCCCACATGAAATGCGGAAGCGATATCCTGGGTGGTGAGCACCGCACTGACCGGGAAACCGCCGCCGAGCGCTTTCGCGCTGGTCAGAATATCCGGTGTTACGCCGTAGTGCATATAAGCAAACAGGTCTCCGGTACGCCCCATCCCACACTGCACTTCATCAAACACCAGCAGCGCCTGGTGCTCGTCGCACAGCTCGCGCAGCCCTTGCAGAAATTCCGGGGTGGCCGCCGTGACGCCGCCTTCCCCCTGAATGGGCTCGACCACCACGGCACAGGTGTGATCGTCCATCACCGCTTTAACGGCGTGGAGATCGTTAAACGGCACGTGGATGATATCCGCAGGTTTCGGACCAAAGCCGTCGGAATACTTCGGCTGGCCGCCAACGGAAACGGTAAAGAAGGAGCGTCCGTGAAAGGCGTTATGGAAGGCGATGATTTTGGTTTTGTACGGGCTATGACGCGTGGTTGCGTAGTAGCGCGCCAGCTTAAAGGCGGTTTCGTTGGCTTCGGTGCCGGAGTTCATAAACAGCACGCGTTCGGCGAAGGTGGCATCGATGATCTTACGCCCCAGACGCAGCGCCGGTTCGTTGGTGAACACGTTGCTCGTGTGCCACAGCGTTTCGCCCTGCGTTTTCAGCGCGTCCACCAGCGCAGGATGGCAATGGCCCAGCGCCGTCACCGCAATACCGCCTGCGAAATCAACATACTCGTTGCCCTGCTGATCCCAGACGCGGCTGCCTCTCCCTTTCACCGGGATAAACTCAGCCGGTGCATAAATCGGCAGGATCACTTCATCGAATGTCGCGCGGGTAATTGCTGGTTGTTCAGTTGCCATGTCATGACCATCCATTTTTATGTCACATTGATTGTGAAAATATAATCACAAAATATGCATAAAAAATCACAACAAGGCAACAGATATTCAGCGATTAAGGAAATTGGCCAGCAGCGCGTGCCCCTGTTCGCTGAGAATGCTTTCCGGGTGGAATTGCACCCCTTCCAGATCGTACTCGCGGTGACGAATGCCCATGATCTCCTGCGTCTCGCTCCAGGCGGTAACCTCAAAGCAGGCCGGCAGGGTCGGCGGATCAATGATCAGAGAATGGTAGCGCGTCACGGTTAACGGATTGTTTAGCCCCAGGAATACGCCGGTACCGGTGTGCGTGACCGGAGAGGTTTTGCCGTGCATGACTTTCGCGGCACGGACAATGGTGGCGCCAAAGACCTGCGCAATGGCCTGGTGACCCAGGCAAACGCCCAGAATCGGCAGTTTGCCCGCATAATGGCGGATCGCCTCCAGCGAGATACCAGACTCCGAAGGGGTACACGGCCCCGGCGAAATCACGATTTTCTGGGGTGCCAGCGCGTCAATGTCAGCCAGCGCGATCTCATCGTTACGGCGGACAACCACCTCTGCCCCCAGCTCACAAAAATACTGGTAAAGGTTCCAGGTAAAGGAATCGTAGTTATCAATCAGCAGAATCATGGCGGCTGCCGCAAAAATTGCCGCCCTATTTTACGCAGATTCCCGCGCTTCGCTCACAACTTTGGCAAAGATGGCGTTCAGGGCGGTCAAATTCCCCATTGCCCCGCTCTGATTGGCGGCTGCCCAGTCGTTCGGGTCGATCCCCTGCCAGTTCAGCACATAGCCCGCATGAATAGCCAGTTGTTCAAAGAAGATCCGCTGGGCCACGCCATTACCGCTCATAAACGGATGTAGCATGTTGATTTCACAGTAGTAATGACTGATTCTGTCTGTAAACTCTGCTTTCTGAAGGCCCACCAGATATTTATCACTTTCCAGCGAAGCCATCAGCTCATTACCCACTTTCTCGATGTACTCGAAATGGCAAAAAGGAATGTCGCCCTTAGAAATATCGGCGGTGCGCAGCTCGCCCGCGCCTTTCATTTCGTTGCGGAATAAATGGCGGTGAATAAGACACAGATGGGGTAAACCCGGTGCGGAAGGCCCCAGTTCCAGCGTCTCGATATCGGGTTCAGCGGGACCCTTACCTTTTTCAAGGAGGCAGCTGGCCTGAAAATTGACCTTACGTTGTTGCTCCCAGAGACGGGATTTTTGCTTGTCGGTGAGTTTTTTCACTACGCCTCCCTGAATAGTCCGTTTGCCACAAGTATAAGCAGCAAAACGCGCTTTCGCAGGGAGGGCGGAAAGACACGGGCAAGATGTGCCCGTGTAAGGGAACGTTACGGCAGCACTTTCGCGGAGAGAATGACGACAGGCTTAGTCGGCACATTCTGGTATGGACCGACATCGTGAGTCTGAACCTGAGAGATCTTATCCGCCACGTCCATGCCTTTCACCACTTTGCCGAACACCGCGTAGCCAAAGTCGCGCTGACCGTGGTCCAGGAAGGCGTTATCAGCCACGTTGAGGAAGAACTGGCTGGTGGCGCTGTCTTTGTCCGCCGTACGCGCCATGGAGATGGTGCCGCGCTTGTTCAGCAGGCCGTTGTCTGCTTCATTTTTGATGGGCGGGTTAGGCTGTTTCTGCTGCATCTGCTCGTTAAAACCGCCACCCTGAATCATAAAGCCCGGGATCACGCGGTGGAACGTGGTGTTGTTATAAAAACCACTGTTCACGTAGTCGAGGAAGTTTTTCACCGAAACAGGGGCTTTCTGGCTATCCAGCTCCAGCTCAATATTCCCCGCAGAGGTAGTCAGCAGGACGTGAGGGTCTCCTTTGGCTGCCAGCGCAGCAGGGGAAACGGCAGAAAGAGCAAACACAGCTGCGACAGCCGCCAGTGTTGATTTGAGCATGAGAATTCCTTAACAAAGCGCAGTATAAAAAGCGAATGGCTTGATTCTAAAGAGCAGTATGAACCCAGACCAGTCTTTTACCTAATTTTACCAAATTGAAACAATTATTACCGCGCAAACGATTGTTCAGTCCGCAACGCAATGTGATCTACATCACGTTAAAGCCTGCAATTGTGCTCAAAATTTTCTGAAAAGATTTAATTAGATCACTTTCGCGACTAAAATCTGCCCGCTCAAACGCAGTCATTGCGTTTTTCTTTACTTTTAACAGGCCAGACATGACTAACAGCAATCGCATCAAGCTCACATGGATCAGCTTCTTCTCTTACGCCCTGACCGGCGCGTTGGTGATCGTCACCGGGATGGTGATGGGAAATATCGCAGACTACTTCCAGCTGCCCGTTTCCAGCATGAGTAACACCTTCACCTTCCTGAACGCGGGGATCCTGATCTCTATTTTCCTGAATGCCTGGCTGATGGAAATCGTGCCGCTGAAAACGCAGCTGCGTTTCGGCTTCGTGCTGATGGTTGCCGCCGTGGCGGGCCTGATGCTGAGCCACAGCATCGCGCTCTTCTCTGCCGCCATGTTCGTGCTGGGCCTGGTGAGCGGGATCACCATGTCGATCGGTACGTTCCTGATTACGCACATGTATGAAGGCCGCCAGCGCGGCGCGCGTCTGCTGTTCACCGACTCCTTCTTCAGCATGGCCGGGATGATTTTCCCGATGGTCGCCGCGTATCTTCTGGCGCGCAGCATTGAGTGGTACTGGGTGTACGCCTGCATTGGTCTGGTTTATGTCGCGATCTTTGTTCTCACCTTCGGCTGCGAGTTCCCGGTGCTGGGCAAAAAAGCGCAGACTACGTCCGAGCCGGTTGCGAAAGAAAAATGGGGTATCGGCGTACTGTTCCTCTCCATCGCCGCGCTGTGTTACATCCTCGGCCAGCTGGGCTTTATCTCCTGGGTTCCTGAATACGCGAAAGGTCTGGGCATGAGCCTGAACGATGCGGGTAAACTGGTGAGCGATTTCTGGATGTCTTACATGTTCGGCATGTGGGCGTTTAGCTTTATCCTGCGCTTCTTCGACCTGCAACGGATCCTGACCGTTCTGGCGGGTCTGGCAACCGTGCTGATGTATCTGTTCATCAACGGTTCCCCGGAGCATATGCCGTGGTTCATCCTGACCCTGGGCTTCTTCTCCAGTGCGATTTACACCTCGATCATCACCCTTGGTTCTCTTCAGACCAAAGTGGCCTCACCGAAGCTGGTGAACTTCGTGCTGACCTGCGGCACCATCGGCACCATGCTGACCTTCGTGGTCACGGGCCCGATTGTTGCGCACAGCGGCCCGCTGGCGGCGCTGCATACCGCTAACGGTCTGTACGCCGTGGTGTTCATCATGTGCTTCGTGCTGGGCTTTGTGACCCGTCACCGTCAACACAACCCGGCAACAGCTACCCACTAATCGCCGTAACCCCTTTGCGTACTGCAAAGGGGTTTTCCCTGCTCACCCGCCCTGCCCGCCGATGGGTAAAAACCCCCACTACATTTGTGCAAAAAACGAGCAAGCACAAAAATCAAACAATATCCGTCACTTATAAAAATCCTGACAAATCATAGATATACCCACTAAGGGGTAGGTGAAGGCGTATTTGATTTGCATCAATAAGTGCCCCTGCTGAATCGTTAAGGTAGGCAGTAATAGAAAAGAAATCGAGGCAAAAATGAGCAAAGTCAGACTCGCTATCATCGGTAACGGCATGGTCGGCCACCGCTTTATTGAGGATCTTCTCGATAAAGCCGATGCTGAGCAGTTCGATATTACCGTGTTCTGTGAAGAACCCCGCAAGGCGTACGACCGTGTGCACTTGTCTTCCTACTTCTCTCACCATACCGCCGAAGAGCTCTCTCTGGTGCGTGAAGGGTTCTACGAGAAGCATGGCGTAAAAGTGCTGGTGGGCGAACGCGCTATCACCATCAACCGTCAGGAGAAAGTGATCCACTCCAGCGCCGGACGTACGGTTTTTTACGATAAGCTGATCATGGCGACGGGCTCGTATCCGTGGATCCCGCCTATTAAAGGGTCGGAAACCCAGGATTGCTTCGTTTACCGTACCATTGAAGACCTCAACGCCATTGAATCCTGCGCACGTCGAAGCAAACGCGGCGCGGTTGTCGGCGGTGGTCTGCTGGGTCTGGAAGCGGCAGGCGCACTGAAAAACCTCGGCGTTGAAACCCACGTCATCGAATTTGCCCCGATGCTGATGGCGGAACAGCTGGACCATATGGGTGGCGACCAGCTACGCCGTAAAATCGAAAGCATGGGCGTGAAGGTTCACACCAGCAAGAACACCAAAGAGATCGTGCAGGAAGGCACCGAAGCGCGTAAAACCATGCGCTTTGCCGACGGCAGCGAGCTGGAAGTGGATTTCATCGTCTTCTCCACCGGTATTCGCCCGCGCGACAAGCTGGCCACCCAGTGCGGTCTGGCCGTTGCGCAGCGCGGCGGGATCATGATCAACGATACCTGCCAGACCTCCGATCCGGATATCTACGCCATCGGCGAATGCGCCAGCTGGAATAACCGCGTATACGGTCTGGTTGCACCAGGGTACAAAATGGCGCAGGTCGCCGTTGACCATATCCTCGGCAACGAAAACGCCTTCACCGGCGCAGACATGAGCGCCAAGCTGAAACTGCTGGGCGTGGACGTGGGCGGTATTGGCGATGCGCATGGCCGCACCCCGAACTCCCGCAGCTATGTTTATCTGGACGAAAGCAAAGAGGTCTACAAACGCCTCATCGTCAGCCAGGACAACAAAACCCTGCTCGGGGCGGTGCTGGTGGGCGATACCAGCGACTTCGGTAACCTGCTCCAGCTGGTGCTGAACGCCATTGAGCTGCCGGAAAACCCAGATGCGCTGATCCTCCCGGCACACGCCTCCAGCGGTAAGCCGTCCATCGGCGTGGATAAACTGCCGGACAGCGCGCAAATCTGTTCCTGCTTCGACGTCACCAAAGGCATGCTGATCTCCGCCATCAACAAAGGCTGCCACACCGTTGCGGCGCTGAAAGCGGAAACCAAAGCCGGTACTGGCTGCGGCGGATGTATTCCTCTGGTCACTCAGGTGCTGAACGCCGAGCTGGCAAAACAGGGCATTGAAGTGAACAACAACCTGTGCGAGCACTTCGCTTACTCTCGCCAGGAGCTGTATCACCTGATCCGCGTGGAAGGCATTAAGTCCTTCGACGAACTGCTGGAGAAACACGGCCAGGGCTATGGCTGTGAAGTATGTAAGCCAACCGTCGGTTCCCTGCTGGCGTCCTGCTGGAACGAATATGTGCTCAAACCAGAACACACTCCGCTTCAGGACACCAACGATAACTTCCTGGCGAATATTCAGAAAGACGGGACTTACTCGGTGATCCCGCGTTCTGCCGGAGGGGAAATCACCCCGGAAGGGCTGGTCGCCGTGGGTCGTATCGCCCGTGAGTTTAACCTGTACACCAAAATCACCGGCTCCCAGCGTATCGGCCTGTTCGGTGCGCAGAAAGATGATCTGCCGGAAATCTGGCGTCAGCTGATTGAAGCGGGCTTTGAAACCGGTCACGCGTACGCCAAGGCGCTGCGCATGGCGAAAACCTGCGTGGGCAGCACCTGGTGCCGCTACGGCGTGGGCGACAGCGTGGGCTTCGGCGTAGAGCTGGAAAACCGCTACAAAGGCATCCGTACGCCGCACAAAATGAAGTTCGGCGTCTCAGGGTGTACCCGTGAATGTGCGGAAGCACAGGGGAAAGACGTGGGTATCATTGCCACGGAGAAAGGCTGGAACCTGTACGTGTGCGGTAACGGCGGGATGAAACCTCGCCACGCGGATCTGCTGGCCGCCGATCTCGATCGCGATACGCTGATCAAATACCTCGACCGCTTCATGATGTTCTACATTCGTACCGCCGATAAGCTGACCCGTACCGCGTCCTGGCTCGATAACCTGGAAGGCGGTATCGACTACCTGAAGTCGGTCATCATTGATGACAAGCTGGGTCTGAACGAACAGCTGGAATCCGAGATGGCTCGCCTGCGCGAGGCGGTGATCTGCGAGTGGACCGAAACCGTCAACACCCCGGCGGCGCAGACGCGCTTCAAACACTTTATCAACAGCACCCAGCGCGACCCGAACGTGCAGGTGGTGCCGGAGCGCGAACAGCATCGTCCAGCGACCCCGTATGAACGTATTCCGGTGATGCTGGTGGAGGAAAACGCATGAGCCAGTGGGTAAACATCTGCAATATTAACGACATTCTGCCAGCAACCGGCGTCTGTGCCCTGCTGGGCAACGAGCAGGTGGCGATTTTCCGCCCTCGCCACGATGAACAGGTCTATGCCATCAGCAATATCGACCCGTTCTTCGAGGCCAGCGTGCTCTCCCGCGGTCTGATTGCGGAGCACCAGGGCGAGCTGTGGGTTGCCAGCCCGCTGAAAAAGCAGCGCTTCCGCTTAACCGACGGACTCTGCATGGAAGATGAAAGCTTCTCGGTCAAACACTACGACGTCCGCGTGAAGGACGGCGAGGTGCAGCTGAAAGCGTAACCTCTCGCCTTTTCAATAGGAAAGGCTTATGACCCCTTATGGGTAACGGCAGGAAAAACCGTATGTTCTGTACGATTCCTGCTGTTATCCTGACGTCAATTCTTCCCCCGCCATGAATGCTGTGAGGTAACGTCGTGGATCACCTGCCGATTTTTTGTCAATTACGCAACCGCGACTGCCTGCTCGTGGGCGGCGGCGATGTGGCTGAACGCAAGGCACGCCTGCTGTTAGAGGCGGGCGCCCGGCTGACCGTCAACGCCCTCACCTTTGCCCCACAGTTTGACGTCTGGGCGCAGGAAGGGATGCTCACCCAAGTGCAGGGCGAATTTGATGAATCCCTGCTGGATACCTGCTGGCTGACCATCGCCGCAACGGATAACGATGATGTTAACCAGCGCGTCAGCGACGCCTGCGAAGCGCGCCGCATCTTCTGTAACGTGGTGGATGCGCCGAAAGAGGCGAGCTTTATCATGCCGTCGATTATTGACCGTTCACCGCTGATGATTGCGGTGTCGTCCGGCGGGCGCTCGCCCGTTCTTGCCCGTCTGCTGCGGGAAAAACTGGAAGCCGTGCTGCCGCAGCATCTTGGTCAGATTGCCCAATACGCCGGAGAGCTGCGCTCCCGCGTGAAGCAAACCTTCGCAACCGTGGGCGAACGCCGTCGCTTCTGGGAGAAGTTCTTTGTCAACGACAGGCTGGCGCAGTCCCTTGCCAATCAGGACACCAAAGCCGTTGAAGAGACGACCGAACAGCTCCTGAGCGAGCCGCTGGACCATCGCGGTGAAGTGGTGCTGGTGGGCGCAGGTCCCGGCGATGCGGGCCTGCTGACGCTGAAGGGTCTCCAGCAGATCCAGCAGGCGGACATCGTGGTGTATGACCGTCTGGTCTCTGATGACATCATGAATCTGGTGCGCCGCGATGCTGACCGCGTGTTCGTCGGCAAACGGGCAGGTTATCACTGCGTGCCGCAGGAGGAGATCAATCAGACCCTGCTGCGGGAAGCGCAAAAAGGTAAGCGCGTGGTGCGCCTGAAGGGTGGCGATCCGTTTATCTTTGGTCGTGGCGGCGAAGAGCTGGAAACCCTGTGCAACGCGGGTATTCCGTTCTCCGTGGTGCCGGGCATTACGGCGGCGTCCGGCTGTTCTGCCTATTCCGGCATTCCGTTAACCCATCGCGACTATGCCCAGAGCGTGCGCCTGGTGACGGGCCACCTGAAAACCGGCAGCGAACTGGACTGGCATAATCTGGCCGCTGAAAAGCAGACGCTGGTGTTCTATATGGGGCTAAATCAGGCAGCCACGATCCAGGCGAAACTGCTGGAGCACGGCATGGAAGCAGATATGCCGGTCGCACTGGTGGAAAACGGCACCGCCATTACGCAGCGCGTGGTCGATGGCGTGCTGACGCAGTTGGGCGAGCTGGCGCAGCAGGTTGAAAGCCCGGCGCTGATCGTGGTGGGTCGCGTGGTAGCCCTGCGCGAAAAACTGAACTGGTTCTCCAGCCACTAACGCATAATCTCTCCCGGGAGTAGTCTTTAAGCGGACTACTCCCTTCTTACCTCAGTCGATAACATACCGCCCGCATAATGGAACTTTTCCATTTATTCCCTCGTGTTACATCCAATTTTCGATTTATTGACAAGGAATGCGTATGTTCAAACTGGCAAAAGCTGCCGTTCTGGTCGGCCTGTTATCAACTCTGACGGCCTGCACCGGTCACGTTCAAAATACTAAAAATAATTGCAGCTACGATTACCTGCTTCACCCGGCGATCTCCATTTCGAAGATCATCGGCGGTTGCGGCCCGGCGGCACAGCAGTAAGCGTTTTTCAGGCGTAAAAAAACCGGGGATGTCCCGGTTTTTTTGTTTCGTCAGTTTTGTCGGGTGGCGGCTCCGCCTTACCCGACCTGCACGGTCCCGTAGGCCGGGTAAGCGTAAGCGCCACCCGGCAAAGCGGCTTAAGGTTTCGCCACAAACCCAATCGCGTCGTACACCGCTTTCAGGGTTTCGGAGGCGCGCGCGCTGGCTTTTTCCGCGCCCTCTTTCATCACTTTTTGCAGGAAAGCTTCGTCGTTACGGTAACGGTGATAGCGCTCCTGCAAGTCGGTCAGCATGCCGGAAACGGCGTCTGCCACTTCGCCTTTCAGGTGGCCGTACATCTTGCCTTCAAAGTGTTTTTCCAGCTCAGGGATGCTCTGTCCGGTCACACCGGAGAGAATGTCCAGCAGGTTAGATACGCCCGCTTTGTTCTGCACGTCGTAGCGCACCACTGGCGGCTCGTCGGAGTCGGTCACCGCACGCTTGAGCTTTTTCACCACTGATTTCGGATCTTCCAGCAGGCCGATAACGTTGTTGCGGTTATCGTCAGACTTGGACATCTTTTTGGTCGGCTCCAGCAGCGACATCACGCGCGCACCGGATTTCGGAATAAACGGCTCAGGCACTTTGAACACGTCACCGTAAAGCGCATTGAAGCGCTGGGCAATATCGCGGCTCAGCTCCAGGTGCTGCTTCTGGTCTTCACCCACCGGCACCTGGTTGGTCTGGTACAGCAGAATGTCGGCCGCCATCAGCACCGGATAGTCAAACAGACCGGCGTTGATGTTTTCAGAGTAGCGGGCAGACTTATCCTTGAACTGGGTCATGCGGCTCAGCTCGCCGAAATAGGTGTAGCAGTTCAGCGCCCAGCCCAGCTGCGCGTGCTCTGGCACGTGAGACTGAACGAAAATGGTGCTCTTCTCTGGATCGATACCGCACGCCAGGTACAGCGCCAGCGTATCAAGTGTTGCTTTGCGCAGCTTCTCGGGATCCTGACGCGCGGTGATAGCATGCAAATCCACGATGCAGTAAATGCAGTGGTAGTCATCCTGCATGCTCACCCACTGACGTAACGCACCCATGTAGTTACCAATGGTCAGTTCACCTGAAGGCTGTGCGCCACTAAAAACGATGGGCTTAGTCATTATTCAATTCCTGATGTTCACTGTGCGAGAGCCCGAGTGCGGGCAACAAATCTTTGAAGTGGTCGAACACAACGTCCGGCTCACTCAGCGTAATGGCTTCACCGTAGTTGTAGCCGTAGGTCAACCCAACCGACGGGCAACCTGCCGCTCTGGCAGCCAGAATATCATTGCGGGAATCCCCGACAAAGAGCAGCTCCGCAGGCGCTAAGGATAATTTTCCTGCCACCAGCAATAGCGGTTCCGGATGCGGCTTTTTATTCTGCACGTCATCGCCGCCCACAATTACGGAGAAGTATTTCGCGATATCCAGCGCTTCCAGCAGAGGCGCAACGAACGGTGTCGGCTTGTTAGTCACCAGTCCCAGCGGGATGCCTTTGGCATGTAGCGCGCTCAGCGTTTCAGCGACATCCGGGAACAGGAAGCTGCCCTCTTCGACGGTCTCTTCGTAGAAACGGTCGAACAGTTTGCGCAGAATACGCTGCTGCTCATCCTGGGGAATATCCGCGTGGTCAACACTCGGTTTACCTTGCGCGGAACGCTGAGAGGCACGCTCCTGACGAGCCCAGGTCAGCGCGCGCTCCATCAGCACGTCTGCACCGTTACCAATCCACGTCACCACGCGCTCTTCGCCTGCAACGGGCAGTTCAAGGGCATACAGCGCCTGATCGACGGCGCTGGTTAATCCTGGCGCGCTGTCGACCAGCGTGCCGTCGAGGTCAAATGCTACACCCCGAATAGCCTGCAATTTATCCATGACTTACCTTCGCCAGTTCACGGCGCATTTCATCAATGACTTTTTTGTAATCCGGTTGATCGAAGATGGCGGAGCCTGCGACGAACATATCCGCTCCTGCCGCCGCAATCTCACCGATGTTATTGACCTTCACGCCGCCGTCCACTTCCAGACGAATATCATAGCCAGACTCATCAATACGGCGGCGCACTTCACGCAGTTTGTCGAGGGTCTGAGGGATAAATGACTGACCACCAAAGCCCGGGTTGACGGACATCAGCAGGATCACGTCCAGCTTGTCCATCACGTAGTCGAGATAGCTCAGCGGGGTCGCCGGGTTAAAGACCAGCCCCGCCTTACAGCCGTTCTCTTTGATCAGCTGTAGCGTGCGGTCAACGTGTTCGGAGGCTTCCGGGTGGAAAGTGATGATGCTGGCACCCGCCGCGGCGAAATCAGGCACGATGCGGTCAACCGGTTTCACCATCAGATGCACGTCAATGGGCGCGGTGATCCCGTAGTTACGCAGCGCTTTAAGCACCATCGGACCGATGGTCAGGTTGGGAACGTAGTGGTTATCCATAACGTCGAAATGGACGACATCCGCGCCAGCCGCGAGAGCTTTGGCAGTGTCTTCACCCAGGCGGGCAAAATCGGCCGACAGAATTGAGGGGGCAATCAAAAACTGTTTCATCCGCATCTCCTTGAAATGTGTTTACCGGCGGGCAAAGGCTCAGGGTCGATAAAGCGCCAGAAGTTAGTCCACCTTTTTACGTGTGCCGCCGTTGCTGCTAATGCTACGCCGTACTTTTACCTGAAAATGCTTCGCGGCTTTGTACCATTCGCGCGTATCAGGCGTGTCGTGATTCGAAATTAACACCGGAATTCTTTTGCTGACCAGCTTTTCCGCCATCTCAGCCAGACGAGCCTGCTCGGCCGGGCTGAAGCTATTGGTGTGGTAGGCGGTGAAATTTGCCGTGGTCGACAGAGGCGCGCAAAGAGGGGTTTAATCAGCCACCGAGTTTACGCCCGCCAGCTCCATGCACTCTTCATAGGAGAGACAGTAGAACTCGGCATTCTGCGCTTTTTCAGCAAAGTGATACAGCTCGTCCTGCGGGAAATAGGGGCGCTTATAGCGGCCAAACGGCACGTTAAACTCGCCACGCAGATTATACCGGCACAGACCGTTGTAGCCATGGCGGTTGAGATAAAGAAACAACAGCGCGCGACGGAACGGATCCTGGCTCTGATTAAACTCAGCGCGAAACTGATAGTAGACGTCCGGGTTGTTGTTCTCTGGCGTAAACAGCTTCCGCGCCTCTTCCACATACTCATCGGTACGCAGTTTGACGATGTTATAGAGGCTGATAAGGTCGCTGTTGATATCCGCCAGGATATAACGAGAAAAATCGGTATTCAGGAACACCGATCCAGCACCCACGAAGGGCTCGATAAGACACTCGCCTTTCGGCAGGTGCTTTTTAATATCGTCGAGCAGGGGGTATTTCCCCCCTGCCCATTTCAGAAAAGCGCGATTTTTTTTCATGCTGACTAACTGATTACACCTTCTCCGGCTGTGGAGAAAGCTCCGACAGCATCCTGCGCTTTAAACATTACTTCAGATCGGCCTGCACCTGATGAATCGGCTTCGCCCACGGGTTTTTCGCCTGCACGTCGGCTGGCAGCGTGGAAACGGCACGTTTTGCTTCATCTTTGGAAGCATAAATACCACTCACCAGCACATACCACGGTTGACCGTTACGGGTCGTCTGATAAACCACGTAGTTTTTCAGATTCGATTTCTTCGCCCAGGCGTTGAGGTTGTCATAGTTAGACGAACTGCTCAGCTGAAGGGTGTAATTGCTGGAAGAGGCCGACTGCAAAGAACCCACGTTGCCCGTCGTTTTACCTGATGCAGCGCCTGTTTTGGCTGCGGGAGCCGCAGGGGTTGTTGCAGCAGGCGTTGTTGCCGCAGGCGCGGCTGTGGTCGCCGTTGCTTTCGGTGCAGTGGTTGCCGCAGGCGTTGGCGCTTTAACCGGCTGGCTCACCGCAGGTTTTGTCTGCGCTGGCGCTTTCGTTTCTGGCGCTTTTGCCACGGTTTGCGGTTTCGTCTCACGCTTCGGCTCAATCACAGCCTGCTTACGCTCCTGGCGTGGCGCAGTCTGCGTCTGGCGCGGTTTGGTTTCCGTTGTCGCCGTTTGCTGCTGGGCATTGCTGCCATGAACTGGCGCAACGGTGGCTGGTTCAGTTGGCAGCGGAGTTCACCACGGCAGTGTTAACCTGCTCCTGATTCTGCGGCTGCATCAGCGCATTGTTCAGATCGCCCTGAACTTCAACACGCTGCTGACCTTCAGGCGTCGCAGGCGCCTGGCCCTGAGTCGGGGTCGCAGAGACAGGCGGCAGAGAGATATCCTGGCCAGCGCTGGTGTTACCTGCGGTCTGCTCTGCGGAAGTGGTGCCCGGCGCAGGCTGAGCGCCATTCGCCTGGTTGCTCGCATCGTTACCAGACAGGTCAATGCTCTTCTCGGCAGACGCCGTCTGCTCGGTAGAATTGGTAGAAGGTGCTTTTAGCGCGGACCCAATGCCGACAATCAGCAAGACCAGCACCAGAACGCCAAGGCCCATCATGATGTACTGACGGGAGGCCGGTTTTGCCGCTACCGCTTTTTTACGTTTGCGCGGACGACGTTCAACAGGCTGTTCATCCATTAACTCTTCTTCGGATTCATACTCCTCGTCTTCTCGCTCATTTCGCGCGTTACGGCTACGCGAAGGGCGACGATCGTCTGCATCCAGTTCGACATCGTCAAAATTGATCTGCGGCTCGTTATCACGTTCTGAAGATTGACGAGAACGACCAGTACGACGATCGCTGGGATCGGGTTTCAGCTCGTCTTCTGGTTTGAATTCATCCATTTAACACCCCACTCAAAGGCTTCTGCCAACGACTCTGCATTTACCTGAAGCTAAAACGACCACCTGTTACAGCGGTCTGACCTTTCTAGTTGTTACGCCTGCTGACAATCAGCAATAGCGCCAAGTACGACTTCGTGCGGCACTCCGCCGCGCACTTCACTTTTCCCTATTGCAAGCGGGAGTACCAGACGCATCTCACCTGCCAATACTTTTTTATCGCGCATCATGTGGGGAAGGTACGCCTGCGCAGACATTTCCTGCGGACCACTCACCGGCAAGCCAGCACGTTTAAGCAACGCGATGATACGTGCTGTCTCTTCCGGCCTGAACTGCCCCAGACGTTCAGAGGCTCCCGCCGCCATAACCATTCCGGCAGCGACAGCTTCACCGTGAAGCCAGTTACCGTAGCCCATTTCGGCTTCGATCGCATGACCAAACGTATGCCCCAGATTCAGTAAAGCACGTAAGCCGGTTTCACGCTCATCTGCGGCAACGACTTCTGCTTTCAGCTCACAACAACGGCGAATACAGTAGGCCATTGCCTGCCCGTCGAGGCGCAGCAGCGCATCCATATTCTCTTCCAGCCAGGTGAAGAATTCCCCGTCAAGAATAATGCCGTATTTGATCACTTCTGCAAGGCCGGACGCCAGTTCGCGCGCTGGCAAGGTTTTCAGACAGTCGAGATCCACCACCACCGAGGCAGGCTGGTAGAACGCGCCAATCATGTTTTTGCCGAGCGGATGGTTAACCGCCGTTTTACCGCCCACAGAAGAATCGACCTGTGAGAGCAACGTGGTTGGAATTTGAATAAAGCGCACGCCGCGCTGATAGCTGGCGGCTGCAAAACCGGTCAGATCGCCCACAACGCCGCCGCCCAGGGCAAGCAGTGTTGTATCACGACCATGCGGTTTTTGCAGAAGTGCGGTAAAGACGGTATCCAGTACCGTCAGGCTTTTGTACTGCTCGCCATCGGGCAGAATCACACTGTCGACCTTCACGCCCGCCTGCTCAAGCAGGTGACGTACACGGTCGAGATAAAGCGGAGCCAGCGTCTCGTTGGTGACCAGCATCGCCTGATCACCCGCTTTCAGTGGTAAGAAGGAAGCTGGGTCGTTAAACAAACCAGCCGCGATGGTGATAGGGTAACTACGTTCCCCGAGAGTAACTGTAATCCTCTCCATGACGCGACATCCACCTTAAATGCTTTTACCCGCAGGCGAGTGTATATAAAGCCAGAATCAGTTGCTTTCCAGCATATGAATAATCTGGTTTGCAACCACTTTAGCGCTTTGATCGTCAGTACGAATGGTCACATCAGCAATCTCTTCGTACAGAGGATTGCGTTCATCGGCCAAAGCTTCCAGAACTTCACGTGGCGGTGTTTCAACCTGCAACAACGGGCGCTTTTTATCACGCTGCGTGCGTGCCAGCTGTTTTTCGATGGTCGTCTCAAGATAGACCACTACGCCACGGGCGGAGAGACGGTTGCGGGTTTCGCGAGATTTTACAGAGCCGCCGCCAGTTGCCAGCACAATGCCCTGTTTTTCCGTGAGTTCGTTGATCACTTTTTCTTCTCGGTCACGGAAACCTTCTTCGCCTTCTACGTCGAAGACCCAGCCCACATCCGCTCCGGTTCGTTTCTCAATCTCTTGATCAGAATCGTAAAATTCCATATTGAGTTGTTGAGCTAACTGACGCCCAATAGTGCTTTTGCCGGCACCCATAGGCCCAACCAGAAAGATATTGCGTTTCTCTGCCATTTTTTCGGTACTACTAAGACTATTCGTTAATGGTAATCCCCGCTGCGCAGACACCCGGCGTAGCAGGACATGAACTGAAACCTCATTTGCAATAGAGCGAGAGTCAGACGAAAAATTATCTCAATACTCCGGCTTGTTTGGCAACTGATTAAATCACCGTTCCCGGCGCATAAGGAAATAAGACGTAAGTCCAACTCAAATCGGTACTCCTTGTATGCTAATTCATGCCCCACGTCAAACATCTGCAACAAACTGAATGCAAAATCATTGCGGGGATCGTTACCCATTAATGAATACTGACCAGACGTGGCGTGATAAACACCACTAACTCGAGCCGTTCGTTATCTTTTCCGTCATGGCGGAACAGCTGACCCAGCCACGGAATGTTGCCCAGCACGGGCACGCTGTCGCGTCCGGTTTTATTCTTTTGCGAAAAGATCCCGCCCAGCGCGAGCGTTTCCCCACTTTTTACCTCTACCTGCGTTTCGATCTCCTGCTTATCGATCGCCAGCGTTTCGCCGTCTGCCTGTTGCAGCACCTGGCCGGGCATATTTTCACTGATATGCAGTTTCAGGCGCACGCGACCGCCCGGCAGGACCACCGGCGTGACCTCCATGCCTAATACCGCCTCTTTAAATTCAACGGACGTCGCCCCGCTCTCGCCGCTGGAAACCTGATACGGAATTTCGCTGCCCTGCTTGATGCTGGCCGGCTGCATGTGCGATGCCCGCAGCCCCCGGCTGAGCAGGTGGA
>OAWZ01000408.1_pt1 | contig 24122 bp, 24 predicted proteins | sample 1477091 | NCBI WGS metagenome assembly OAWZ01 (sample SAMEA2580282, study PRJEB22360) | human gut metagenome | biome: human gut; feature: human-associated habitat; material: faeces | place: Denmark | collected 2008/2010
TTGTTGTAGAATTATTTAGAAGGTGGAAGACGTGATAGCCCCTGCCGGTATCGCATAGCCTGCGCCCTTGGCAACCTCAGTAAACAGCGGTGCTGTATACGTACACATCAGTAAGCCGACACTGAACCAGATGGCACCGGTAACGATGACCTTTGCCATGTTTCCGTTGAATACGGCAACAAGTCCCTCTACCATATAAGGAATTGCGACCAGATCGACAACCGGCAGTGTCTGGTTGCCAGGCAGGAAGAATGCGATCAGTACCATGACCGGCATCAGCAGCAATCCACATGTCAGCGTTGCAGGCTCTCCATAGCCGACAGCATCATTGACGGCGATATACCATTCGCGATCTCCGGTATTGCCCATGAATTTACGGGCACCCTCGGTGATCGGCGCAAATGCCTGTGCAAAGAACCCTGTGATTTTCGGGAAGATGGCCATAACCGCAGCCGTGGCAACAGCAGCCGTCAGCACAGATCCCCAGCCTGCCATAGAGCCAAGATTGGACAGGTTCCCCAGAATACCGATAATACCGCCCAATACAAAGCCAATGGTCATCGGTTCCCCCATGAATCCGATTTTCTGCTGGATCGTCTGCGGATTCAGCTTCAGCTTGTTGAAGCCGATTGCATTCAGAATCGGATCGAAGACAATGGCGAAAATACCCGGTTCAATGTTATGCATAGCAATGATGGTGCAGTTTGGATACTGATAATACGTAGACCAGCGTTTTGCCAGCATATCGGATATCAGCAGAGAATACAGGTTCAGCAGCACCATGCAGGCGATGCCCAGTGCAAAGTTGTCTGTCGCAAAGATAACCATGGCTCCCCATACCATATAGGAATAGTTGTTCCATAAATCAGAGGGCTGGAAGCACTTTGTCCATTTGATCAGAAACAGCACTGTCTGTAATACAATACCGAGTCCCAGATAGATCATACCGGCACTTGTCGAGAACGCTACCAGACTGGTTGCCTGCCAGCCGACATCGAATACATTCAGATTTACACCGGTGATGTTGACCATGGCATCCGCCATATTCTTTACCAGCGGGGTGATGATCGGTGTGAATGCGCCCACCATCAGAGAAATACCCTCCAGAGATACTCCGGCATATAAGGCGGAAAGGAAGGCCTTCTGCGGTTTGACACGGAAGAACAATGCGATGATTCCGATGATGACCGGTACGATAATCGCAGCCCCAAAGTTGTCAATCATCGATTTCAAAAATTCTAATATAACCATACGTTTATCTCTCCTTTATAAATTATGCTGCGTACTGCGAAGTCGAATGCCTATTTCCCTATTGACTGCAGTGCCTTGAGGAAGTCCTCGAAGAACTTGTCCTCTCCCATTCCTGTGATGCAGGCAAAGGCATTGACACAGGGAATCCCATAATCTCCCTTAGGAAGCGGTGAGGTGTGTGCGATAATGTCAAAGCGTTTTGACTGCGCCAGATTTAAAGCCTCGGTCGGTTTTGCCTCGGTAGCACTTACCTGATAGCCGTGCTCGGACAAACGGTCCTTCAGCTTAGCGGCCACCATGCTGCTGGTGACGGTTCCCGAACCACAGATTGATAGAATGTTTACTGATTTCATAAGTTTTCTCCTCCTATTTCTATTTCCTTCTGTTTTACTATATCTATGACCTCGTCGGCACTGGAGGCCTGATAGATCTTCTCCAGAACGGCGTTGTCCTGTATGATACGCAGAATCTGCTGCAGCTTCTTAATGTGGTTTTTGGGATCCTCAATCGCCAGCATGAAGACAACCTTCACCTCTACCTGTGTATCATCACTGCCCATTTGAATGAACGTTACCGGATGCTTCAGTGTCATGATTCCTTCAGTTTCATGCAGTACATAGCCGGCATCCGTATGCGGTATTGCGACACCGAATCCATTGATATCCAATCCGGTTGGAAACTGTGCCTCTCTTTGTTTCAGGGCCTCCACATAATCGCTTCGGCTGTAGCCCTCGTTTATGAAGCAGGTGCCCAGCTGATCAAAGATATCATTGGCATGCCCTGCTTCCGCCTGTAGGTGAATCAGTTTTTTATCTAAGTCTTCCCAAATCATTTCCATACTCCTTTTTGTCGATCATGAGGGATGCCTCCCCTTCATGTATCCCGCTGTTTCTATCCACCTACAGTGTAATGCAAAAAGCGCTTTCATAAAAGAGTAAAAGACTGCGCAGAGGATTGCAGAGTTTTGAACAGTGGAATTCTTTGCACAGCAGGCATACTGCAAACTGTACCATAGAAAAAGACCCTGTATCAGCGTACAGCGTCTTTTTGTGACATGAATAACAGCCGGGATTTACATGAGGCTATCATAATATTTTTGGTATTTTTCTTTGAATTCCTTCCGCTTCAGCAGACTGACACGAATCGATTCCTCCTTCAGCTGCAGTGTATGCCCCGCTTCATAGTAATAGCCGCAAGACGGATTGATGAGCAGACCGTTTTTCGGACAGACAAAATAATCATCGTATATGCGCTGAAAATCCTGCAATCGCATGGAACAGGTATAGCGTGTATTTCCCATGTCCAGACAGAGCTGCTTTTTTATAACGCTCACTTTATGGATTTTATAAATCGGTACAGCGATGCTTTTTTCCCCTTCTTTTACATGGATGCGTATATTGATGTAATTCAGGCGGCGTTCCAGACGCTGAAGCAGCGGCAAAAGCTCCTGATCCAGTTTGGATTTGGGAAGAAAGGTAAAGGCGGAAAACTGCTGGGTGCGCTCAATGGCGAAATTATCCAGCGAGGACATGAGTATGATAATGGCATCCGGATCCTTATAAATCATATTTCCGATTTCAATACCGATGTGAACCGGCATCATCAGATCGCTGAGATAGGCATCATAGGTGCCCTTTAATGCATAGCTTGCGTCATTGGCGATGTCGCATGAAAGGCGGGATGCAGGGCTTCAATTTTCTTTTTGATTTCCTTTGCCTGTTCTCTTTTGTCATCAATAATCAGTATAGTATAGTGCTGCATAAGTACCTCCCTGTCGGCATGGTGTTGCCTTGTTTCCAGTTATATGGTGAAGCACACAGGATAGAGGAGGGCTTCCTTTATGGATACATTCAGGTGCCGGCTTCTGTCCTTCGCGCGTTATATATACAATAGCATAATTTGAAAAGATGAAAAGGCTTTTGGGACAAGCGGTATGCCACAGGTATCATTCGGTCATTTTAAGATGTAAAAAGCTATCTGATGAAAAATCTGTTGTATCGCCTGTACATCATTCATCACCGCTATATCAAATACACCGGGACTTATACCTTCGATACCACTTCTCAGTTGCTCTGCCGCATCCGCCTGATCATCCACAATCAATAAGGTATATGTTCTCATTTGTCTCTTCCTCCACCTATCATCGTCTTCATCATAAACATTATGATCATAAAAGTAAATAAAAATGGGACAAGCGGTCGATTTAGGTAGGAAACGGTAAAAAATTAAAAGCATAACTGGCTCTCCTCCTATTCTGTTAACACATAGACCGTTCCCTCCTGGATAGATACCATTCATCCCCTACATATTTACATTTTCCACATTCCATGTAAAATAAACATAGGGAAGTAGATGATAAGGTAGTGGTTTTCCCCTTCTGTAAATCAAATCATTTTCCTGTTTGCAGCTATCTGCGTACCTGATGATGTTCAATGCCCAACCATTTAGTTACGCAGCAGGCATGCGAAAGCTTATATAAATAGAAATGGAGGATCTTTATGTCAAATTTTAAAAAAATAGTATTGCCTTTTCTGCTTCTCTGCTCATTGGGGACACTGGCTATTTCCATGGTATTCTTATGGACGAGCGGAATCGCCCTGGATGAGATGATCAGTGTCACAGAATATTTCGATTCCTATGGGATGCTGTACTGGCTTCTGTTGCTTATCTCTATCCTTTCATCACTTTCCTGTATCATACTGCTTGTGGCTGGAAACAGGTCCATTCAGAAGTAAAAGAGTTTAACTGTTAGCGGTATGAAAAAGCTCCGGTCAAGCATAGGTCATGACCGGAGTTTTATTTATCTACTTTTTGTAAAGAAAACGTTCATCCAGTATTACTTGGAACGCTTCCTGCAAATCACGGAAGCCCTCCACAGGAATCGTCTGCAGCTTATCCTGTCGGCAGGAATGCACCTTGATCCACATCTCGGCACTCTTTTCAATCGTATGCATCAGACCAAAGGTGGAATCAAAATCCACGCCGCTGCAGAACATTCCATGATGTGCCCATATGACCGCATTATAGGTTTCCATCAGCCTGCTTGTGACAACGGCAATCTCGCGACCTCCCGGTACCATCCACTCCACGACACCGATTCCCTCAGGAAAGATGATCGGACATTCCGTCATCATCTCCCAAATCTCTCTTGTGATAATTTCCGACTTCAGCGGAAGCAGAAAGGTAAGTGCAATCACATTGGGACAGTGACAGTGATAAATCACGCGGTTTTCATTATTTGTAAGCTTTGCCTTGACTGCCATATTCATAAGATGCGTAGGCAGCTCACTGGTAGGACGGCCTCCGTTTTCAAGACCCCAGCGAATACGATACTTTGTACCGGTAGAATCAACCTGTATGATGCCTATTGTATGTCGGGGATCCTTTTTCATATTGTGAAAATACTTTCCCGTGCCGCTGATTAGAAAATATTCATTTGCAAGATTATCCACATTGGTACCAATCGGCAGCCATTCCCCTTTATCGTGCAATTCATCTTTTACATCCGCAACATTTTCCGGCTTCATCCAATAGGTGAAATTCCCGCCGTTGCGCTCATGCCAGCCCAGTCTGTCGCCATAATCCGCCATAGCGATATATTCATTTAAAAATGATGTTTCTTCTACTTTCATATGTTTTCTCCTCTCATATCCCACAGGATAACAAGCAGCTGTAAGCCATCCTTATCTTAAATCATGCATAAGACATTGCCCTCTGTGTGCAGGGCAATCATATAGGTTTTATATCATGTATTTCGTATGTCCTGTTTGCACTGCCTCCTGCAGCTGTTCCAGCAGCAGCTCCGGACTGCGTTCATAGGAATCCAGAGTATCCCCGCCGCGATGATTGGTAAGTGTGCAGTTATCCAGTTGTACGACAGCATCTTCTTTAGTCAGCGGCTCCTTCGGAAATACATCGATCGCAGCCCCCATGATGCTGCCGTTTTGCAGCGCCTCCTCCAGCGCCTGCATATCCACCAGTACCGCTCTTGCCGTATTGATCAGATAGCTGACCGGTTTCATAAGCTTCAATTCCTCACGCCCGATAATCGGGGGATCATTGGGTCCGATGCGACCGTGAAGGGATACGATATCACTTTCCTGTAACAGGGTTTTCTTATCAACCGCGATACAGCCAAGTCGCTCAATAACAGATGCATCCAGATAGGGATCATGTACCATGATGCTGCATCCAAACGGCTGCAGGCGCTGTGCGACAAGCTGACCGATTGCACCAAAGCCAATCAAACCTACCGTCATACTTCTAAGCTCCCGTATCGATCCGGTATTCGGATAGGATTCTCTCCAGATACCCTCGCGCAGGGAGCGATCTGCTCTTGTCACATTTCGTGTTTCACAGATCATTAACCCAACCGTCAGCTCAGCAACGGCAAAGGCGTTGTGCATGGGACAGTGAATAACTCTGATTCCTTTTTTCTTTGCACTTTCCACCGCGATGTTTTCCACACCGCCCCTTGCCGTAACAATATACTTCAAGTGCGGTGCCTGCTCAATGATATCCTTTCCCACCGGACACATATGAATGAAGATCACGTCCGCATCCAGCATAGCCTCCTTCAATTCCCCTTCGACTGCATATGCCTCACTTCCCTTTGTTTCAATCTTGCGAATCAGCGTACGTGTAGATACACGATCCAGATCCGCCTTCCATGAAAAGCCGTGATAGGAACAAAACAGTGCGTGATGTTTCAATACCCTAGCGAATGCCTCCTCTGACAGAAACATATCTCCAACAGCAACACATTTCATATACATTCCTCCTAATTGTTCGTTTCGCACATTCATCATAGTACAAAAATGAAAATTCAGAAACACTATTCATGTTTATTGTTTATATTTCATCTTTTTTTTAATTTTATTGTTCGAAACGCACATTTTATGATATAGTGAAGGCAGGTGATAACAATGACAAAACAGGAACGGCAGAAAGCAATACTTGCGCTTTTGCAGGAAAAAGGAGAGCTTCACGTACAGACGATATGCCGAAGCTTCCACATAGTGGCCATGACCGCTCGTCGTGATCTCATGGAGCTGGAACAGATGGGAGCATTGATTCGAACACATGGAGGTGCCATCGCAAAGGAAAAGAAAACCTTTGATGCGCAGACACCGTTTGCAAAGCGCCGTAAGCGGCATACAGAGAAAAAGCGGCAGCTTGCCCATATTGCAAGAGGCTTTCTGAAGGAGCATGATCGTATTTTTCTTGCCAGCGGCTCTACGATGGATATGTTTGCGTCTGCCCTTCTGCACTACCTGCCATTGACCGTCGTAACCGATGCTGTGAATGTGGCATATGAATTGTATCAGGATTCCAGATTAACCATTTTTATGCTCGGTGGTGAACTGCGCAGCAATTCCCTCACGCTGACCGGTCCGATTGCACAGACAAATCTAAAACAGTTTCAGCTGTCAAAGGCCTTTTTAAGTGTGAATGCGATAGATGAAAAGGGAAACCTGTATACCGACAGTGTGGTGGAAAGCGGTCTGCTGGAAACACTGTTCTCCATTGTGGAGGAGGTCTATGTCCTGTGTGATTCCAGTAAGCTGAACAGCCGTGATTTCATTGCAATATCTCATGAACAGAGCTATACGCTTATCACAGATCAGGACGCGGATGAAAGTCTGCTGGAGGCATATCGGCAATGCGGTATCCGCGTGGTGAAAGCTGCACCACAAATTTAATTTCATAAACTCAGATTTTATTGTTATGCATCATTTTACAATTAGCCTGAAAAATGAGGAGAACCCGTTTTTTTATGGTATAATACTAGATATAGTTCTAATCACTGAACAGAAAATAGGGAGGAAATGATGTTATGAAGAAAAAGCTTTTACCATGTGCTGCACTTATGGCAGCCTGTCTTGCCGTATCCATGCCGATCGGTGCAAAAGAAAATCCGGAGCCATGGAGCCATACCTTGTCACAATCGGAAGAACATGTAATTAAGGAAACCGGAATTGATAAGCGCTTTGATATCGGTAAAGCCGTATCCGTAAAGCTGGATAGTGCATATGTGACAAAGGACACAAAGATTCAACTGACAGAAAATTCACTTTACAAAAAGGTTGGGAAACTGATTCCTGCACCATTCCACTTTCGCAGTGTTACCATAACCAAGAAATCGGGAAAGCTTATAGAATTTCCGGATACGCTGCAATTTCAGGAAAACAGCGGCTCCTTATCCCTGCATGGTCAGCTGCAATGTATCGAAATAAACCGTATGGATATAACGGGGGATACGATGGCTGCGACCTATACGGGTGTTCTGCTGGCAGAATAATAAAAAAGCTTTCAGATGCGTATCGCAGCTCTTCAGAAAGCTTTTTATTTTATGTGTGATACTACTTCATGAGCCCTTTTACGCATGGTAGTACGTTCCTACAGTATCCTGCAAAGAGCTGTTTATAAAATGGATTCATATTCATAAATTATCTGATATACTTCCTCTGCGGTTTTCGCCTTTCTGATATTCTCACAGAAATCCGCTTTCGATAACAGATTCATTAAATGAAACATTGCCTTCAAATGCGAGTCCTTATCTATCGTGGACAGACAGCATACAAAATCAACAGGATCATAGAACTGCGAATGAAACGGTACCGGATGCTTCAGCCGAATCAGCTGCATCCCCAGCTGCATCCCACCGACATCCGGCGATTCATGCGGCAAGGCAAAGCCCTGTGCCAGTACGATATACGGTCCCATTGTTTCAATATTGCGAATCATCTGCGTGATGTACTGTTCACTCAGATAGTCCTGTTCCAGCAATGGCTGCGCACTTCTTCTGACAGCCTCCTTCCAGTCTGCACATTCCACATCCACCTCGATATGTCCGGCAAGCAGTTCACGAAGCGTTGCCTTGTCACTTGGGGCTATCGGAAAGAAATGCGATTGCAGATCCCGGATAATATTCTTATAGATTTCATCCTTATCCAGCGGGCTGATGGCAATGGAATTCGCAATCAGTGTCTGAAGTCGCTGAAAATTCGGATTGGAATTCACACGGTGCATACCGCTTTTCAATGTTTCCAGCTTTTCACCCAAAAGGATACAGTCCTCATCACTCAGATACGGATGCAGAATGATGGTTTCACAGCGCTCCTCCTTAAGCGGTACCGTTGATATGATCAGATCGATTCCTGTAACATCATAATTCGCGAGTGCATGCACCGGCAGAACATCCGCTACATAAAACTGAAAGTATTTTTTCAGCCGGCTTAACAGCAGCTGTGAGGTTCCCACACCGGAGTTGCACACAAGAAGAATCGTGAACTGCGCACCCTGATAACGGTTGCGCTCCATTGCCGCACAGACATGAATGGTGATATAGGCGATTTCCTCACGGGTGATGGCTCTTTGTACAAACAGCTCCAGTGGCTGCAGATTTTTCTCAATCGCTGCGACAACCTCCGAATTCTTCTTCACGATTTCATACAGAAGCTCATTGTCACTATCATACCCCATATCCAGATCCTTAAATGTGGATTGCAGATGATTGGTCAGATTCTGGTAAAACTGAAAATCATTGCGCAGATCAATATTCAGATCATGCGCTACGGCATCAATAAACTGCTTGGAGATGACCTGAATCTGCATGATCTTCTCATCCGCATCATTGCGTTTGAGATAATGCATATTGTACAGGATATCCGCCAGCAGGTATTCCTCCTGCAGCCGATGCTCCATACCGAAATAATCCTCCATTTTGTTCATCAGATGGCTTGCCATTTTCTGCGTGGACAGATGCTGGGATACATAGTCGATCTCCACAAACCGGTGCTTATGGTAGCGTTCAATCATAAGCATTAGATACTGCCGCAAATCTTCAAAGGAACCGTCAGTTAAAAAACGGCTGCTTGATAATTCCGCATCCTTGATCATACGCTTCAGGCTTTCCAAATCCTGTGGGGACATCATATCTTTATATTCTGAAATCCGATACTGCTGCACATACGGCAGGCGCAGCAGATGCATCAGCATGATCCGGCGGCTGCTCTCCCTGCCCTGAATACGCAGACCTCGGCGAAGGGATACGATTTCCAGATCCTGCTTCTGAATGCTCTTGCGTACATCATCCACATCATGAATGATTGTGGAACGGGATACAAAAAGAATATCCGCCAGCTGCTGCAGGGTTACATGCTCCCCCGTATTCGCTATCAGATACAGAATCATATGCATGCGTTCCTCCTTGCTCAGCTTGAAGGAATAAAAATCATTCTGTCCCAGCAGCATGCGAATGGTATCAGTATCCTTCTGCAGCTCAATCACGCCATGCTCACAAAGCTGAATCGGCTTCTGCTTGTTTTCCAGAAGAAAATCCGTGATTCCCTCCAGATCATAGCGAATCGTTCGTTCCGATACCTTGAATTTGTCCATCAGATCATTGATGGTACAGGTTTCCTGATAATCCCGCTTTTCCATTATCCAGAAAATGATTTCTCGTGCACGTTTATTCATTAGCTATCTACCTCACCATATATCATATAGAAAATATGTCAAAATGCAAAGGTTAATTTTCTGCAAAAGACTCTGCAAGAAGTTAATCAGCTGAAAACGGTTTCCTATCGTATAATGGAAGCATAAAGTGAGGTTGGTCATCATGCAATTTAAAACCTATGTTCAGAAAAACAAACCGGTCTATATGTATATCCACGGAGAATGCCTTTCCGCCTTCAGCTTTCAGGAAGAAATACGGGAGCTGAAAAAAGATTACACCCTCATCGTCCCCGTCTTAGACGGACATGGAAGTGAAGCTCAGAAACCATTCATCAGTATACAGCAGTGTGCAGAGGAGCTGCTTACCTATCTTCAGGAGTTTTATAACGGGCATATCCAGGTGCTGTCAGGATTTTCACTGGGTGCGCAGATTGCCGTTTCCATGCTGTCTATGAAGCCGGATCTGTGCGAATACGCCATGATTGAAAGTGCGATGATGCAGCCGGTAAAGCTGCAGAGCTGGAGTGCCTATGCCGGCATCTACACAAATGCACTGGCAAGAAAAAAATGGTTCAATAAATTCATGTACTACACTGTTTTCAATGATGATTTTGCCTTTGAGGATTATTATCAAAATTATCAGGCAATGACAAAGGAAAACCTGAAAAGCATACACCATACAGTCAGTACCTTTCAGCTTCCCGAAAATCTGGCGCAGGCTACATGTAAAACAGCAATTCTGGTTGGACAGCGTGAGAAGAAGAGTATGAAAAAAAGTGCCGATCTATTGAAAGAGGCACTGAGTGATGCACAGATTTTCATGCTGATGAATTATACGCACGGGGATTTCAGTCTTGGCAATCCAAGGGAATACCTGCGCTTTGTCAAAAGCTGGATACAGAACAAGGATATCCAGCAAAAGCGAAAGGTTCGTAAACAGAAGGAACAGCAGGAGGGGGATTACCTGCCGAACTGGAAGCATCTTGTGAATAAGATCAAGGATAAAAAAGCAAAGAAAAAGCTGCAGAAGGCAGGCTCTTAAAATAGAAAAAAGAAGCTTATCCATGCTATATAAAAGATAAGCTTTTCTTATGTATAATCGATTAGGCTATACATCCTGCAGCTGCACAAGAAGATGCCAGTCCATATTCTCACTTTCACTGTGAATACGATAGGCAAGCAGACTCTTTTTTAAAATATCCGAATCACTGCTTACAGCACTTAGAAGCAGCGCTTCATTCTGGAAGACGATATTTCCATCTTTTTCCTGAAATGAAATCTTCACCACATGATGGTACAGCGGCTTTCCGGAAGCATCCAGAAGCTCCCCGCTCACAACCAGATCCTTTGGAACAGATCCAAGCTTCACTGTAATATCCGTATCCTTCGATGAAACCTTCAATATGTTGTCATCCTTCACCAGCTTTGAAAAATCGCTTTCCTCCAGAATTTGTTCCTGACCATCCGCAGTGGCTGTATTCCCGGCTTTACTGCATGCAGTAAAACTGCCCAGGAAGAGAAACACCAGACACAGAAGCAGTATTTTTTTCATATGATACCCTCCATCCTTTTCCATATATATCGTAACATAGAGAGCAGGAATTGCAACCTCGCGTCTTGCTGTTTCGCATGCATTCTTACAATCTGAGCGAAATCTGTAAAGCGATGGCGGTCATAAAACAGGTCTATAAAAGCATTGCGTCGGCCGTTACTGTCCGGTTCAGCTGTATTTGATATAGTTTTTTATAACAATCTGCTTGAAATCTTCAAAATTCCTGCATTTTTTTATTTCTGCGATAACCTCCTGCTTATTAAAGAGAAGGATCAAAGATTCATAAAGATCGTGAAAATGCTTATTGTCGATTTTATTAAACGCAATCATAAATACAACATTGACGATGTGCTGATTGGTCCATTCCATGCCTTTTGGACAGACAACCACAGCAACGCTTGTTTTATAGGCACTCATTTTCATCGGGTGTGGTATTGCGATATTCATAAACGCAGTGGAACTGGCCCGCTCTCTCTTCCAAACCTCGTCTTTGAAATCCGCATGCACATAACCAAGCGATATCATCTGATCTGCCAGCTCATTGATCGTTTCCTCTTTTCCTGTAGGCTTCTCTTTTAAATAGAACAGGTCCTCATTAAAATAAAAATCGATATTATCCGCAAGAATCCGGCTCTTCTTTGTATTTTCAATTCGGGTGATAGCCTTCATAATCTTGTTTTTATCATAATTCATCGGAAGCGGCGGAAGCAATACCGTCAGATATTCCGGGGATTCGGGAAGCGGTATCGTCGTAATCAAGAGATCAAAGACCTCATGCTCAATGGCACGTTCAAAGGATATCAGCTTCTGAATATTGATTTGTTCGCCAAAGTCCATTAGCATTTTGTTATACAGCAGCTTCCCGATGTTCAGATACTCCGGGCATAAAATCACACAGGAAACTCTGGTTTCTGCTTTTTTCTGGCGCTCGATTTCCGTACCTACATGCAATGCAAGAAAGGCGATTTCATCCTCGCTGATTTCCTGTTGAAATGTCTGCATCAGCTGATACGCCATGAACGTTGCTATATCGTAAATCGTGGGACAGGATATTTTGATAGACTCCAGCATTGGATTTTTCATGATGCTGTGCTGTTCAAGACGATTCTTCAGATTTTTTAAATGCAGTGCAAAGGGCGTCAGAAAGCTGTCAGACATGAGATTCACAAAGAAATGCCGGTCTATACTTTGAATCAATTGATGGGATAAGGAAAGAATATCTTCCGAAACAACCCTGGAAAGCTCCTCCATCTGATCCTGAGCATGATAATTGGCATTTGTTTTAAATAATATATAGATTTCAAATTTTTCACTGCTCGTAAAGGTTACATCAAAAATCTGTTCCAGCGTCATACACAGCTCATCAATGATAGGCTTTTCTTTCAAACCGTCAATAGAATGGTATTCACGATTGCCAGGGATATGGTTTCCACTGTGCATTCTGCTGATCATGATGGTCACATGAAGAATCAGATTGATAAAGGAAAAATCATTGATATAATAATGATATTTATGAAACACCTGCTTTATCAGTATACAGGCTTCTTCTATATCATATGCAGGAAAGCTTTCCTGTAGGAAGGACAGATCCAGAAAATTTCCGCTCGCTTCCTCCGACATGACATGCGTGATGAGCCTTCTTTTGTTTTTCTCCGTACCTCTGATATCTATTTTATTATCTACACAGGAGAATGTGATTTGAAAATGGGCAAAGCTGGTATTCATTTTATATATATCATTTTTAAGGGTGGAATAGCTGATGAATAATTCATCACAGAGATCAAAAATATCAAGCTGATGCTGTTTTTCAAGCAACAGCTTTTTTATCAGGTAAATACAGCGGCCTTCATAGTCCTGTGGGATATCATCCTTGTATTGAAGCAGGACAGATGCTTTTTGCTTGTGTATCGTATACCCGCGATTACTGGAAAGGATGAGGCCCGGATAGCTGAGATTCAACTCGGCAATATAGGATTTGATAGTTCTGATTGATAACGAAAGAGCTTTGGATAATGTTTCAGAGGTCAGCTTTTCTTCATGCTCATACAGATAGCGAATAAGATCTTCCTGTTTTCTTTTCATGCGATCACATCCTTATTTTTGAAATCTTAAATATATTATAGCGGCTTTTCAAGGGATTGGAAACTGGAAAATTGCACCGTGCAATTCACGCATCTGCACAGTGCAGATATTGAGTTGAGACCCAAACGGGAACATGGTTTAATAAGGCTGTAAGGTTCAAACGCTTACAGAAAAAGGAGGTCATGGAAATGGCACAGCTACATATTTATCTTTGCTGCGGAGGAGGGCTCTCCTCGGGATTTCTTGCACAGAAAGCAAGAGCGGCTGCGAAGAAGTCAAAAGTAAACGCAACAATTGAGGCAAAAAGTGAAAGTGAGGTAACGCAGTATCTATCAAAAATGGATATCCTTTGTATTGGACCACATTATGAATTCCGATTGAAGGCATTCGAGGACATGGCAGCCCCTCATAACATACCGGTTATCGTCATTCCGGAAGAAATCTATTCCATGCTGGATGGCAAGGCCTTACTCCAGCTGGCAGTGGATACCTTAGAAAAGTATAAAGTATAAAACATTAGAGGAGGAACCTAGTATGAATCAAATTATGAGCTGGTTTACAGACAAGCTGGCACCGGGGATGCAAAAAATATTCAGTAATCCATGGGTTGGGGCAGTCGCAAGTGCAATGCAGAAGATATTGCCTTTCATTCTGGTTGGATCCGTCGTATCCATCTATAACGTATTTGTCCGATATATACCGTCCCTACCGGATATGAGCTTTGTGAATACCTTCAGCTTCGGAATGATGTCCCTGATTGTATCCTTTATGGTCGCATACTTCGGTATGGTGGAACTGGATCATCCGAAATATACAATAACAGCAGGACTGACTTCCCTTACTGTATTTCTGATGGCCCTTTGCCCGACAATGGCTACGCTGGTGAAAAATGCAGCGACAGGGAAAACAGAATTAACGATTACAGATATTAACTTTCTGGGGGGAAGCGGTCTGTTTATCGCCATTATAGTAGCTTTGATCGTCATGGTGATTTTCCATTTTTATGCAAAGCTGCATGTACTGGAGAACAGTGCATCCATGCCGGACTTTGTATGTGAGTGGATCAATAATATCATACCAATGACATTGATCTATTTAGTCTTCGGTATCACGGTGTTTACTCTGGGCTTTGATCTTGTCGGCTTTATCAATATGGTTTTCCAGCCGATCGTGGACATCGGACAGTCGCTGCCCGGCTTTGTAATTATCTGTTTCCTGTATGTATTACTGTACTCGGTTGGTATTTCCGCATGGTCCTTAAATGCCATTGTAAAGCCTATTCTGATGGCAGGTATAGCCGCCAATGCCGAGCTTGCTCTCGCAGGCGGTCAGCCGATCCACATCGTCACAACCGAAACGATATTCACAACTGCCCTGATTGCGATGGGAGGCTTGGGAGGAACCCTGCCGCTGAATTTCCTGATGCTGTTTAAATGTAAGTCAAAGAAGCTGAAAACGATGGGAAAAATCTGTTTGGCACCATCCGTCTTTAATATCAATGAGCCGCTGGTTTACGGAGCTCCGATCGTTTTCAACCCCCTGCTGATGATTCCGATGTGGATGAATTCCGTTGTAGGTGCATTGATCATCTGGTTCATCATGAGAGCAGGCTTCCTGAATATTCCAGCCGGTGTGAATAATATTTCCCGTATTCCTGCACCGATCTGTACATGGCTGACAACCGATGACTACCGGGCCTTCTTCTGGTTCTTTATCCTATTCGCAATCTATGCTTTGATTTGGTACCCGTTCCTGATGAAATATGATAAACAGCTGGTAAAAGAGGAACAGGAAAAAGAGACGGTTAAGAAACCATTATAGGAAAGGAGGATTTTCATGGATGAAAACAATCGCTTGATTCCTGTATCCATGTCGATTATTATGCATGCAGGAAATGCGAGAACAAAAGCCAATGAAGCTTTGGATGGTATCGCGTCATTTGATTTTGAGCGTGCAAAGGAAAAAATCAGAGAAGCGAGAGAGGATATCACAAGGGCACATCAGGGACAGACGGAAATCATTCAGGCAGAAGCCGCCGGTGAACAGTATACATCGTGCCTTCTGTTCACACATGCACAGGACACCCTTATGACCATTATGAGTGAAGTGAATCTCACAGAGAAAATGATTACCATATTTGAAAATTTCTATACAGTTAGAGGCACCGTCAAATGATGTGTTTTCAAAAGAAAGGAGCTGCGTATGAACATTGTAGAGCTTCATAAAGATAGGATGCAGGATTCATTTTCCAAAGATTTTCTATGGGGTGCTGCCATCAGTGCCAAGCAGGCGGAAGGAGATAGCGACCGTGCGCTGACCGTTGCGGATCTTCAAAATTATGATCCCCATGATAAGGCAAAGGTTAAGGGAGATCTTTCCCTGCAGGAAATCATGGATCGCATAGAGCATCCGCAGGATTATATATTTCCTAAAAAGACAGGAATTGATTTCTATCATCGCTTTCGCGAGGATATAAAGCTTTTAAAGGACATGGGGATCAAGTGCTTTCGTTTTTCCGTCAGCTGGGCAAGAATTTATCCGGACGGTGCAGAAGAAAAGCCAAGTGAGAAAGGTCTCTTATTTTATGATCAGCTCCTCAATATCTTAAAGGAAATGGATATAGAACCCATTGTGACCTTATATCATGATGATATGCCAGTCGATCTTGCATTGAAATATAATGGATTTCTGCACCCCCGTGTGGTTGATTTGTTTGTGGAATACGCTGCGCTTATCATGAAACGCTATCAGCATAAGGTCACCTCTTGGATTCCTGTCAATCAAATCAATCTGACAAGAGTCGGACTAAGCTCAATCGGTGTCATTAAGGACACCGTTGAGGATGTGGAGGCAGTAAAATGGCAGGGAGTCCATCATAAATTTATCGCCTGTGCGAAAATCAGAGAGATCGGAAGAACGATCAATGCGGCCTTTCGCTTTGGTGCTATGCTCGCGGATTTCTATGTCAGTCCCATGACCTGTAAACCGGAGGATGTTGTGTTCGCAACTGAGAAAAATCAGATGACGATGTTCTTCTTTGCGGATGTGCAGCTGCGCGGAGAATATCCGGGTTATTCACTTCGTTATTTCAAGGATAACAGCATAGCGATCCATGCGGATGAAAAGGAGCTGACGCTTCTGAAAAACAATACGCTGGATTTTCTTGCGATAAGCTACTATAATTCCAATGTGGTAAGCTATGAGAAAAATACAATGGCAATCGGAAATGCGGAGTTAAATCCATATCTGAAGGCGAATCCATGGGGATGGACGATAAACCCGCTTGGCTTATACGACTGCTTTTTAAATTACTGGGACCGATATGGGAAGCCCTTGATGATTGCGGAAAACGGATTCGGACAAATAGAAGAATTGGATTCTGAACATAAGCTTCATGATGATTATCGTATCGACTATATCAAGGAGCATATCCGTGCCTTACAAAAAGCAGTACAGCACGGTGTGGATGTCTTCGCTTATTGTGCCTGGTCCCCGATTGATATGGTATCCTCCGGAACGAGTGAAATGAAGAAACGCTATGGCTTCATTTACAACGATCAGGATGATGCAGGACACGGGACACGGAAACGGTATCCGAAGGATTCTTACTGGTGGTATCGGAATGTGATCGCAACAAACGGAAATGTGTTATAAATTAAACATGTAAGCAGTGCATATTATGTACGCTTACATGTTTTTATTCTCCTTCCATATACGGTGTAAGGGCTGTCCGGCTTTGGCATACAGACAGACAGCAAAGATTCTATACTTTCTATTAACACTGCCGTTTTTCCTTGCTTTTCATGATGAATTCCTACATAATGAACATGCAAAGGGGTGGTAACATGCGCTATCGAGATATATCCATACGTAAAAAAATACTGCTTTCCAATTTTCTTATGGTACTCATTCCCATCATTTTTGTATGCTTCATTCTGTTTTCCCTGCTGCTGGGATTTTCCTTTGTGACACACTCTCCGGCTGCACTCATCCGCAATGTCCTGTTAAACACCTCAAACTACGGACCTACACTGCTGATCAAAACAATGAACGACGAGCTGGCAGGAAGTGAGCACATCACGGACGAGGCCAGACGTATTCTCGCACAGCTTGAAAAATCAGGTCTTCATATTTTCGTCGAGGAAGCACACGATCAAAAAGCGGAGGTTTTATACCACAGCAGCGGAGTCAACCGGAAAAGCATGCAGAAGGAATTCGAAAGCATAGCCGAAACAAAGCAGTATGAGCTTCCTTATATCATATGGAATGCAAACGGCATGGCATATCAGGCTGAGCTGAAAAATGCGGCGGATAAAACCCTGCGCATAACCTTTTCCGGGATGGATCTAACCTTCCCTCAGGACTCTTATGAATCCTGGGAGCATACCAAGCTGATGATCAAAATAACGATTGTCGCAACCGGTGTATTCATGGTATTATTCATTGTAGCACTGGGTGCCGTACTGACAAGAAAGCTGGCACAGCATATCCTGATTCCGCTGTATGATCTCAATCAGGCTACCAGTGAAATCCGAAGCGGTAATCTGAAGCAGGAGATCTCTGTGGAGAAAGAGGATGAAATCGGCGAGCTGTGCTCAAACTTCGAAGCGATGCGCAAGCAGCTGATCGAGTCGGAAAAGCTGCGGTCCCAATATGACCTGAACCGCAAGGAGCTCATTGCAGGCATTTCCCATGACCTTTCCACACCGCTCACCTCCATGCAGGGGTATGTCAACGGACTGCTGGACGGGATTGCGGATACGCCGGAAAAACAGCAGCACTATCTGCATATCATACAGGAGAAAACAAATGCCATGAATGCGCTGGTGGAAAGTCTCTTTCTCTTATCCAAGCTTGATCTGGGACAGGTGCCGTTTCATGATGAATGTGTAAATCTGGCAGACTTTTTACAAGACTGGTATCAGGAATGTGCTTCCCGCTATGAGCATGCAAGCATAAAGCTTACCGTCAAATGCACGCAGCCCGTGCAGGTTTTGATGGACCGTACACATTTTATTCGGGTATTGGACAATCTGTGTCAGAATAGTATAAAATATAGAAGTGAGAATCCGGTGCACATTGATGTCACACTGGAATGCGATAAGAAGGAATGCATTCTCACATTTCAGGACAATGGAATCGGAATCGATCCATCCCAGGCACCAAGATTGTTTGACAGCTTCTATCGCAGCGATCCTGCGAGAAGCTCCAAGGTGAAGGGAAACGGACTGGGTCTTTCCATCACCAAGCAAATCATAACCCAGATGAAGGGTGAAATAAGCGCCAGCGGTGAATTGAACAAGGGTCTGTGTATTACGATAAGACTGCCGCTTTTACAAGGAGGAACAACGCTATGAAACGAATACTGATTGTAGAGGATGACAGAGCGATTGCGGAACTGGAACGCGATTATCTGGAAGCGAATGACTATGAGGTTGAAATCTGTGAGGATGGTGAAAGCGGATTAAAACGCGCCTTGCAGGAGGATTTTGCTTTGATTCTGCTGGATGTCATGCTACCGAAGGAAGACGGCTTTCAGGTATGCCGGAATCTGAGAGCATCGAAAAATGTACCGATCATTCTGGTATCAGCCAAGCGTGAGGATATGGATAAAATCCGGGGTCTTGGTCTGGGTGCCAATGACTATATCGTAAAGCCGTTTAATCCAAGCGAACTGATTGCAAGAGTGAAATCACAAATCGCCAATTATGAACGGCTGACACAGGGAGCACAGAAAAAAGAGAATCTGCTGCAAATCGAAAATCTGATGATTGATTTAAACTCCCATGAGGTTTTTTTGGATGGTGAAGCCCTCGTTCTCCCCAACAAGGAATTTGAGCTTCTCGTATTCCTTGCCAAAAATCCGAATATCGTTTTCAGCAAGGATCAGCTGTTTGAAAAAATATGGGGACTGGATGCCATCGGTGAAATCTCTACCGTTACCGTACACATCAATCGGATCCGTGAGAAAATCGAAAAGGACGGTGCCAATCCGAAATTTATCGAAACCGTATGGGGAAGCGGCTATCGTTTCCGCAAATATTAAACGCACACGAATGAATTATCAAAGCGAAGCTAGTTATGCAGAAAAAAACAGGGATATCCAAAGCTATTGCACTCATAATCGCCGGATTCCCTTTTTTTTACAATCAAACATGACGGATATCTCCGTATATATACCGCCTTTTCACAACACATCATATTTTGTATGCCAATTCATATGTTTCTATTTACAGATTCATTTCCCTTCATAGCACGGTATGATTCACCAAGTAAAAGATACACCCCGTATATTCCCGTATTACCAGCACCTACAAACATCCGTCTGTAGATAAGTACACATTGTTTTATCTGGTGGAAACACACGCACTGCATTCTGCACTCTGAGCCTGAAAGCCAAAGAAAATGCAGGAGTCCTGCACATAGGCAAAGGTATTGTAAACTCTTTTAAGAAATAACGAGTATCAAAGCTATTCAGCGCTTCAATACCCGTTTGTCCTGAGAATCACCCGCTTACCATTCCCTGCTCCTCTATTTTTTCAAAATCAGATCAATCTTTGTCTGCAGGGTATTGATGCTTGTCTTGATATCCTCATCCGTCCCCAGCAGTCTTCGTATCTCACTGTCCGCTACCGAAATCACCTGGTCGTAATCAGTAAACTTGGTATTCGGAATTGCATGCTCCATCGTATCATTAAAGAAATCCATATTGAAGGTGGAATCCCCCGGGGCATCCTTCAGTAAATACTCCATCACCTGTTTGGAGCCCGTGATATCCTTTAACACGGAAACGCCCTGAGAATATTTAAAAATATCCTTCTGTGCTGTTGTATCATAGCACAGCGATTTCAAAAATTCCCACGCCAGCTTCTTATGCGAGCTGCTGGCACTGATTCCCATACTCAGCGTATCCAGCTGCGATACATTATCCCCCTCTGGTCCCGCAGGCATTGGAATGCAGTCCCATTCAAAATTCGTATATTTCTTCACACGCCACGGATAGGGCTTGTAGGTTCTGTATTCGCTGAATTTCATTGGACAAAAGGCAACCATCCCCTTATCAAACATGGCACTGTTCACACTCTGCCCCTTATTCAGCTCCTCCAGCTTTCTCGTAAATTCCACAGCCTCATACACCTTGTCATTCGCCAGAGTCGCACTTGTTCCGCTGGCATTGAAAATCGTCGCATCGTTGGAGGCAAGCGCATTCTGCCAGCCATAGCCGTAAACACCAAAGGTATCCAGGGAACCGTCATGATCCGAATCTAGTGTCACCTTTTCACAGATTGTATAGAAATCATCCCATGTCCAGTTATTATCCGGCAGGGCGATACCGAACTTGTCCAGCAGCGTCTTATTCACATACATCATGGTCGGAACACTTTCATATGGCAGGGCGTACTGCCTGCCATTCATCTGTCCGCTTTTCAATGCCGGTGTAAAATAGTTTTTCACCGTAAGCTTTTCATCACGCTGTATGTAGGAATCCAGCTCCTCCAGCATTCCGATATCCGCAAAGGTATACAAATCATCGGACAGCACCATGTATACATCCGGCAAATCACCTTCCAGTGCCTGCTGGGAAAGCCATTCGGAGTAATCCGCCTTCTGCAGACCGCTCACATATTCCACCCGCACATTCGGATGTGCCTTTTCAAAGCGCTCAATGGCCTGATCGATAATTTTGTAGCTGTCTCCGTTGGGAACATCCCAGTTGCTGCCGGCAAACATGCCGAATTTCAGGACTACTGTTTTCTGCTGCATATAGGAAAACCATCCGATTCCGCCGATACACAGCAGCAGCAACACCAGAGTGATCAACAGACGCCGTTTCATCCGTTATCGTCCTGTTCCGCTTTTTCCCGGTGTATATACCAGATGGCCAGCTGCGTACGATCGCGCAGCTCCAGCTTATCCAGAATAACACTCAGATAATTTCGTATCGTACCCTCTGTAAACTTCAGGATTTCTGCGATTTCCTTATTGGACAGCCCCTGTGCCACCTGCTGAATGATTTTCCACTCCGTATTGCTCAGTGTGGGAAGATCATCCTGACTCTGAAATTTCTCAGTAACCACATTATTCTTCGCCATCTGCGAAAAGATACGAATCGCCTTGCTTGCGACATTGGGATTGAAAATCGCACCACCCTGCAGCACGGTTTTTATCGCATTGGAAAGCTCATCCAGTGATACGCCCTTCAACAGATAGCCGCTGGCTCCGTATTTCAAAGCGGAATATACATATTCATCATCATCAAAGGTTGTCAGAACAATAACCTTCACATCCGGATACACTTCCTTCACAAACTTGGTACAGTGTACCCCATCCATATCCGGCATCCGCATATCCATCAAAATGACATCCGGCTGCTCCCTGCGTATTGCCTCAATGACCTCCTTACCGCTTCCTACGGTGGCGATCACCCTGAATTCTTCTTTTGTACTCAATATAATTTTCAGACTTTCGCGGATCAGCTCCTGATCATCCGCAATCATAATCTTAATCATCAGATACCCTCCCTGATTGGAATTTCTGCAAGGATCACAAACCCGTTGGATCCGTAAAACCGGATATCTCCCTGCAAGAGGGCGATACGCTCCTGCATGTGGTGCAGTCCAAAGTCCGGCTTAATAGTTTCACAGCCGATTCCATCATCCTCGATAATCAGAATCAGCGTATCATTTTCCTTTGCGATGGATATAAATATCTCCTTCGCCTTGCCGTGTCGGACCGCATTCGTCATTCCCTCCTGAATAATGCGGTATATGACCTCTTCCTCGTCCTTATCAAAGGTTAAATGCGGAAGATGACATACAAAATGAATAACGACATCGGTAACCCCCTGGAATTCCTGAATCATTTTATCCAGAGCTTCCTTCAACGTATAATGCTCCAGTGCATCCGGACGCAGCTTATCCACGGAACGCCGCACATCCTTCAAGCCGTTTCTGGCCGTTTCCGCCAGCGTGCTCAGCTGATTCTTTGTTGCGGCCGGATCGATTTCACTCATCAGTACACAGGCATCGATACCGACGGATAAGCCGGTCAGTGTGTGCCCCAGCGTATCATGAATTTCTCTTGCCAGACGGTTTCGTTCTCTGGTCGCTCCCATCTTTTCACGGATGTTGGCATATTCCTTCAGCTGTTCATTCAAATCCTGCAGCTCCTGATTCATCTGTAGAAATTTCTTGCTTTCATTGATTTTCTCCTGTACAAGAAAGATCATATACAGGATAAACATGATGATGTTCAGGGAAGCCAGCGTGTTATGGATACTGGACAGCACGGACTGCGTCATGGAGTTATAGCATGCGAGATAGTCATTGAAGGAGACGATGGCAAAGCGTCCGGACAGAAAATCATAATTCCCGCACAGATAGATGACAATCATCACGGCCAGACAGAGTGCCCGTTCCCGGTTGGTGCTGATATACGTCAACAGATCGGCCATCACAAGAAGCAGAATGCTGTTGGTGGAAAAGCTGAGAGACTGCATGATAATCAGACAGAGACAGGTTTCCAGCAGAAAGCTTCCCGCCAGCTTCCAGGTGGTCAGCTGAATCTGATGCCGCAGCCGCATCACAAACAGAAGTATCGGAAAACAGGCGACCGATGTAATCATGATGCGCAGAGGATTGGAAGGCAGACACGGTAAGGTCGAAAGAAAGGTCCTGGCCTCATACATATCACAGATGCGCAGTGTGGTAATGTACATAATGACACTGATAAACAGAATGATTGTCAGATTGAGAAAGCACATCATCCAGTGAATCGCCTTCAGCTTCTCATCATTGCTCCATTTCATAAACCCCATGATTACTGCCACCCTTCCAGAGAGAACTGATCGATATTATTTTCATTGATCAGCGTTACCGGTATTCTGGCCTTGCTGCTGTACGGCTTGTTTTCCAGTATTTTATAGACGATCTCCGCCGCATCCTTTCCCATCGTTTTCGGTGACTGGGAAACGGATGCCGTCATGATATGATCCTTGATCAGTGCCTTAGTTTCCGGCGATCCATCCACACCATAGACAAGTACCGACTGCAGACGATCCTTATCCTGCATGGCGGCAAGGGCACCCAGCGCACTGGGGTCGTTCAGTGCCATAACCACATCAAAGGAGATATCCTTATTCAAAAAGGCATCCATTTTCGGCATGGCGATTTCAAGCTGTCCCTCACACTCGATTCGCTCCATAACACGGTACTGCGGCTTATCCTTAATGGTATCGACAAAGCCCTGAATCCGCTGGACAGCAGAATAGGCGGTACTGTGCTGAAGCAATACGATATTCGCCGATTTCTTCCGCTTCATCATATCCTTGGCACACTGCACACCGGCATCGTAATTATCCGACATCAGAGAATACGCGACAAGATCCTCATCAAATACATCCGTATCCACAGTAATGACCGGTATATTCGCTTCCCTTGCCTCCTTCAGCTCCTCACTCAAGCCCGTAAAATCCACCGGATTGATAATCAGCGCACTGACACCCTGTTCAATCAGATAGTGAATCTGTTCCTTTTGCTTCTGCAAATCAAGTGCAGGATCCAGGGATATGAGAACATCTCCGTTTGCCTCGACGACATTGCGTACCTCATCATCGATTACATTGAAAAAGGGATTGTTCAGCGTCATATAGGTCGCCCCGATTTTCAGAGGCTTCTTGCTGCGATAGATGAACTGCTCGCTGGTATAGCGGCTCAGAAGTGACAAGCCGGCCACAACAAACATCAGGGCGAACAGAAACATGACAATGGAACGTATA
>OAWZ01000409.1_pt1 | contig 24119 bp, 22 predicted proteins | sample 1477091 | NCBI WGS metagenome assembly OAWZ01 (sample SAMEA2580282, study PRJEB22360) | human gut metagenome | biome: human gut; feature: human-associated habitat; material: faeces | place: Denmark | collected 2008/2010
ACACAACCCGCTACGGGGGAGACTTACCCGAAATCTGATTTATTCAACAAAGCCGTGTTCATTCAAAAACTGGAACACCAGAAAGGCAAACTGGCGGACTGGGTCAGGGAATTGCTGTGCAGAAAAAGCAACTTTGTTGTGACCTGTGCACTGGCAAACAAGCTGGCCAGAATAGCCTGGGCGCTTACGACGCGACAAGAGACGTTCGCGTCATAAGTACCTATAGCAATAAATAGTTCAAACAATCACTTATCTGGTTTTGCGAATACTGATCATTGATGATACAAACGGCCGACCGGTCTGTTGAAGAACCTGTATATCGGAATGGCTCATCTGAAGCCGTATAATTTTTCTGAGGTTCATCAGGCGCGGAACTCATCGTGGCGCGATTTAGACGCCGGATAGATTTAAGCAAGCCAATGATATCGTCGAAAATCAGTGTTGCAAAAACGGGAGTGACCATAGATTCGATATCCAAACTGACCCCTCTCCGACCGTCTGACTGATAAGCTGCTGACAGGCCGCTGCTTAAACGGCGTCGGTCAGGGCGAGGTTGGGCTTTCGCCACCATAAGCTCTGTAACCGGCTGTGCCGGGCTAACGGCGCCAGCTGGCATCTGAGCCGTCCTGAACGGTTTCTGGCGCCTCCATGCCGCTCACGCGGCATTCACAGGACGGGCTGCGCACTGCTCGCCCGCCTTAACACCCCACCCCGATGGTTCAATAGTTAAATCAGCGTTGATAGCCGGACATCGTTAAGTATTCTTGATGAAAGTACATGCAAGATGCAGTGCCCTGTTTTGGTGCTGTTGCAGCATGCTTTGCATCAAAATGAATCGCGCGGAATCAGCGAGTTCTGGGTTTAAGTGCTATATTCCACGTTTTTATTCATCCAAGATTCTGTTAAAAATAGCATTCCCTTTATTAGGGAATTCACTTCCTGATTTATGGCACAACATCTGCAATATCAGATTATCGCCAGAACATGAAAAAAAGACCCATGGATAATCTGCCAGATAAGACCTTCGCTGAGGATAACGTGCCCACTTCCGAACGCGTCCTGCTGATACTCCGCATCGTTGCGGGTTATGGGCGACCTGTCAGTGCCAGCGACTTGATGCGGGAAACCGGACTGAATAAAAGCACGCTCTACCGCCTACTGGCCTCGCTGCGCCGTTGGGGATTCGTGATGGAAACCGATGCACTTTATTCACCAGGGTCAGCCTGCCTGCAGTTGTCACTCAATTTTGATGTGGTACCGCTGCTGACGCTGCATGGCTATGACGCCATGCATCAGCTCAATACGCTCACGCAAGAAACCGTTGCTATTACGGTCGTGATGCAACAGGAAGCCGTATGTATCAGCATGATCGAACCCCGCCAGTCACTACGCTGCTCCTTTGAAAAAGGCCGCAGTCTGCCCCTGCACAGCGGTGCCACCGCGAAGTGTCTGCTTGCGCATCTGCCTGCCACAGTCAGTCAGCCTATTTTGCAGAGCCAGTTCGGCAACATGTTCGAACGCCAGACGCGTATTGAAGAGCTTAACCGCATTCGGCAGCAGGGGTACGCCTGTACCGAAAGCGAAGTGGATGCGGGCGTATGGGGTATTAGCGTGCCTCTCCTGACGCAAAACCAGCAGTTGCTCGGTGCCCTGACGCTGATGGCACCGATTGTTCGTGCACAGGATAAACACCAGCAGCTTATTGCGGCCACGCTCAGCGCGGCCGATGCCATTCATCAACGATTACGTTCGGCCTTAACGCAGGAATCCCCTGCTTTTTCTAATCAATCTTAAATTCAGGATGTGAACCATGTCTTTCATTAAACACACAGTGAAACCTACCCTTCTTGCCCTGGCACTTATCGGCACGTCTCTGTCCGCAATGGCTGCTGGTGCGCCCATTAAAGCTGTTACTGACGCTGTTGCCCCGCCAATGGAGTTTACCGAAAACCAAAAAATGACCGGGTTTGATATCGAACTGGTTGAGGCGATAGGCAAAAAACTCGACCGCCCTATTCAGTGGACTAACGTTGACTTCAAAGGGCTGATCCCCAGCCTGACAGCGGGTCGCGCGGATATTGCGGTATCGGCAATTTATATCACTCCTGAGCGTCAGCAGGTGGTGAACTTCACGCAACCCTACCTGGCCGGTGGTCTGGTGGCGCTGGTGAAAGAAGGCAACAGCACCATCAACAGCGCCGAAGATTTGAAAGGTAAAAAAATCAGCGTGCAGACCGGCACCAAATCCGTTGAGTGGCTGCACACCCATATTCCGGATGCGCAGACCGTTGAGGTGGAAAAAAACCAGCAGATGTTCAACCTGGTCAGCATTGGACGCGTGGATGCCGCAGTGACCGGCAAACCTGCGGCGTTTCAGTATGCGCGCACGCGCGGAGGGGTCAAGATCCTGCCGGGATCGCTGACCAGCGAAGAGTACGGGATCGCGGTGCGTAAAGATGAAGCGGCGCTGGTGGGTGAGATGAATGATGCGCTGAAACAACTGAAAGCGGATGGCAGCTACCAGCAACTGGTGGATAAGTGGTTCCCGAATCCGGTGAAGTAACCCCATTTTTATACTCTACCCAGGAATGCTCATGAGTTTAGATCTGAATTTTGCACCGGTTTTTGCCAGCAGCGATGCGCTGCTGGCAGGCACGCTGGTGACCATTGAAATTACACTCTGCGCCCTGCTGTTGAGTTGCCTGCTCGGGCTGCTTATCGGCGTGGCCAGAATTAATCCACAAGGGAAAGTGCTCTACGGGCTGGCAAGTGGCTATGTCGCTATCATTCGCGGCACGCCGCTGCTGGTGCAGCTGTTTATCTGGTATTACGGCCTGCCGAGACTGGGCGTCATGCTGCCATCTTTTTTCTGCGGCGTGATTGGACTGGGCCTCTACTCCGCGGCTTACGTTTCCGAAATTGTGCGCGGCGCCATTATGTCGGTGGAGCGCGGGCAGAATGAAGCCGCGCGTTCGCTGGGCATGTCGTCAAAGCAGGCGATGATAAAAATCATTTTGCCGCAGGCCATCGTGCGCATGTTGCCGCCGCTCGGCAATGAGTTTATTGCGCTGATCAAGAACTCGGCGCTGGTTTCACTCATCACCATTCACGATGTGATGCAGCAGGGCAATACCATCATCAGTAATACCTATCGCGACCTGGAAACCTATCTGGTCATTGCCGTGATTTATTTCGTGCTGACCAGTCTTACCGTGACGGCGCTGCGTCATTATGAAAAACGTCATCATCAGAAAGGGGTGCAGTAATGACCACCAGTGAGAGCCAGCAGGCGCAAATCAGCATCCGGGGTTTACACAAGCGTTACGGCGACAATGTGGTGCTGAACGGTATCGATTTTGACGTACTCCCCGGCCAGGTCATTGTAATCATTGGCCCGAGTGGCTCAGGAAAAAGCACCTTCCTGCGCTGCTGTAACGGACTGGAACTGCCTGAACAAGGGGATATTACGCTGTGTGGTAAAGCGCTGATCCGTCAGGGGAAGCCATTACCAGAGAAGCAGTTAAATGCTCTGCGCCAGGACGTCGGCATGGTGTTCCAGTCGTTTAACCTGTTTCCCCACCTCTCCGTGCTGGAAAACCTGTGCGTAGCGCCAGTCATGCTGCGCGGACTGGATAAAACGACCGCACGGCAGCAGGCACTCTCCCTGCTGGAGAAGGTCGGTCTGAGCAGTAAAGCCGATGCGATGCCGGGCAGCCTCTCAGGCGGACAGAAGCAGCGCGTGGCCATCAGCCGGGCGCTGGCGATGTCTCCGAGCGTCATGTTGTTTGATGAGCCCACTTCTGCACTGGATCCGGAGCTGGTTGGTGAGGTGCTGCAGGTTATGAAAATGCTTGCCAGTGAGGGAATGACCATGATGGTCGTGACCCATGAGATGGGCTTCGCCCGTGAGGTCGCTGATGTGGTGGTTGTGATGGACGGTGGAGGCATCGTTGAGGCGGGCACGCCTGACCAGATTTTCACCAACCCGCAAAATGAGCGCACCCGTCAGTTCCTTAATGCCGTTTTAACGCGTCAGTAATGACCGGTCAGGACTTCATATTTAATGAGTAACCATCAACTTTTTGCACGTCATGCCTGGCTTGAACAGGGATGGCAACAGGATGTGCTGATAAGCTGGAATGAGGCGGGCACGATCACGGCGGTTGCAGCCGGAGCGGTAAAACCCGATGGCCTGCCATCTGTCAGCTGGCTGCTGCCGGGGATGCCCAACCTGCATTCCCATGCCTTCCAGCGCGTCTTTGCCGGTTTAACCGAGTATCGCCATCATCCTACTGACAGTTTCTGGAGCTGGCGGCAACTGATGTACGCCTTCGCTCAGCATGTCACCCCTGCGCAGCTCGAAGTCATTGCCACTGAACTGTATCGTGAGATGCTGGCCGCGGGTTACACCTCGGTGTGTGAATTTCACTATGTGCATCATCAACCCGGCGGCGCACCTTACCCTGATGCCATGGCGATGAGCGCCGCACTGGTGCGTGCTGCAAAGGCCACCGGCATTGGCCTGACACTGTTGCCGGTGCTTTATCAGCATAGTGGCTTCGGTCAGCAGCCGCCGGAGGCGCATCAGCAGCGTTTCATCCATGATAAATCCGCCTTCCTGTCGTTGTGGGATCAGCTGTTTGTTTTGTGCCGCAATGCCGGTGCCAAACTGGGACTGGCCCCGCACTCCTTACGCGCCGTCAGTCCTGAGGATCTGCACGCGATACTGGCGCACATTTTCGCTGTCGATGCGACTGCCCCCGTGCATATTCACGTTTCAGAGCAGCAGAAAGAGGTGGATGACTGTCTCGCCTGGAGTGGCAAGCGCCCGGTGCAATGGCTGATGGATAACTTCGATGTTGATGCGCGCTGGTGCCTGATCCATGCCACCCACATGGATGCTGGTGAGTATCAGCGGGCCGCCGCCAGCGGCGCGGTGGTTGGTTTGTGTCCTACGACGGAAGCGAACCTCGGTGATGGGGTTTTTGACTTCCAGCACTGGAAGCTACAGCGCGGTAGCTGGGGGATTGGCTCTGACAGCCATATCGCTGTCAATGCCGCAGAAGAACTGTTGCAGCTTGAGTACTCTCAGCGGCTGCTGTTCCAGCAGCGCAACATCTGCTGTGATGCAGAAGAACCGGATGTCGCCAGCTACCTTTATCGTCATGCGCTGCTCGGGGGGGCGCAGGCATCGGGTCGCTGCATCGCCGGGATTGCGCCAAGACAGCAGGCTGATTTTGTCGAGCTTGATGGCAACCATCCTCTGTTGATGGCCATCCCAGCGGAATATGTTCTCTCCACTCACCTCTTCGCCAGCTCGCGTCAGTCGGCGATTAAACAGGTCTGGACGCGCGGCATAGTTCGTGACATTGCTCAGACGTCCGCCGGGAGCGAAGTTGCCCGCATCCGCCAGAAGATGATTGCGGCATTTGCCGGAGAAACATTATGAGTGAGACTGAACACTATATTTTTCATCGCGGCACTGAACCGCTGTTTATCACCATGCCCCATGTCGGCACCGACATTCCGCCTGGGATAGCGGCCAGGTTCAGTCGCGAAGCCCTTACCGTGCCAGATACTGACTGGCATATTGAGAAGCTGTATGCCTTCGCGCGTGACATGGGTGCATCGGTGCTTCAGGCTAAGTGGTCACGCTATGTGGTGGATCTCAACAGGCCGCCAGACGATCAATCACTCTATCCCGGCCAGGCCACCACGGGGCTGTGTCCGGTGATCCGTTTTGACGGAGGAGAAATTTACCAACCGGGTCAACAGCCTCAGGCAGCGGAAACGGACGAACGACGCCAACAGTACTGGCAACCCTGGCATGATAAGTTGCAGGAGACGCTCAGTTCACTGCGTGAACAGTTTCCGCGGGTGGTGATGTGGGATGCCCATTCCATTCGCTCGGTTCTGCCACAGTTCTTCTGCGGCAAGCTGCCCGATTTCAGCATTGGTACCAATGACGGGCAAAGTTGCGATCCTGAACTGGAGCGCAGCATCGCAGACCTCGCGCAGCAGAGTGCTCCCTTTACCATGGTCAGCAATGGTCGGTACAAAGGAGGCTACATTACCCGACACTATGCGGCGCCTGACCGAGGTATTCATACCTTACAAATGGAGCTGACTCAGAGTGCTTATATGCGGGAAGCCCCACCGTGGACGTGGGATGGTGGGCGGGCTGTGGTTTTACAGAAGCGACTGAAAGAGATGCTGGGCAGTGCTTTATTGTTTGCAAAAACATAAGCGGTCACTGTTGCAAAAATCAGGAAGTGATAAAATTATCGTCACCTTTTGCTGATGGAGCAGCACATGAACCTATTCAAAGGGCGGCATTTTCAGCGTGACATCATCCTGTGGGCGGTACGCTGGTACTGCAAATACGGTATCAGCTACTGTGAACTGCAGGAGATGCTGGCCGAGCGTGGTGTGAATGTCGATCACACCACGATTTACCGCTGGGTTCAGCGTTATGCACCGGAAATGGAAAAACGACTGCGCTGGTACTGGCGTAACCCCTCCGACCTCAGCCCGTGTCACATTGACGAAACGTATGTGAAGGTGAATGGTCGCTGGGCCTACCTTTACCGGGCCGTCGATGGCAGGGGCCGCGCCCTCGATTTTTATCTCTCCCCACGTCGTAACAGCAAAGCCGCATACCGGTTCCTGGGTAAGATCTTCAACAACGTGAAGAAGTGGCAGATCCCACGCTTTATCAACACGGATAAAGCGCCCGCCTATGGCCGTGCGCTTGCGCTGCTCAAACGCGAAGGCCGGTGTCCGCCAGATGTTGAACACCGGCAGATTAAGTACCGGAACAACGTCATTGAATGCGATCACGGGAAGCTGAAAAGGATAATCGGCGCCACGCTGGGATTTAAATCCATGAGGACGGCACTGTTGCAAATAGTCGGTGGTGATAAACTTATCATCCCCTTTTGCTGATGGAGCTGCACATGAACCCATTCAAAGGCCGGCATTTTCAGCGTGACATCATTCTGTGGGCCGTACGCTGGTACTGCAAATACGGCATCAGTTACCGTGAGCTGCAGGAGATGCTGGCTGAACGCGGAGTGAATGTCGATCACTCCACGATTTACCGCTGGGTTCAGCGTTATGCGCCTGAAATGGAAAAACGGCTGCGCTGGTACTGGCGTAACCCTTCCGATCTTTGCCCGTGGCACATGGATGAAACCTACGTGAAGGTCAATGGCCGCTGGGCGTATCTGTACCGGGCCGTCGACAGCCGGGGCCGCACTGTCGATTTTTATCTCTCCTCCCGTCGTAACAGCAAAGCTGCATACCGGTTTCTGGGTAAAATCCTCAACAACGTGAAGAAGTGGCAGATCCCGCGATTCATCAACACGGATAAAGCGCCCGCCTATGGTCGCGCGCTTGCTCTGCTCAAACGCGAAGGCCGGTGCCCGTCTGACGTTGAACACCGACAGATTAAGTACCGGAACAACGTGATTGAATGCGATCATGGCAAACTGAAACGGATAATCGGCGCCACGCTGGGATTTAAATCCATGAAGACGGCTTACGCCACCATCAAAGGTATTGAGGTGATGCGTGCACTACGCAAAGGCCAGGCCTCAGCATTTTATTATGGTGATCCCCTGGGCGAAATGCGCCTGGTAAGCAGAGTTTTTGAAATGTAAGGCCTTTGAATAAGACAAAAGGCTGCCTCATCGCTAACTTTGCAACAGTGCCGCTTTCCCGGTGGGGGCGCTCGACGCTCGATCTGCTCAATACGCTACGTGAACTGGAGAACTGGAAGGTTTCCGTGATAGCCATGAATGGAATGGCGTTCGATCTTTCGTCGCCGTATGGACGAATGCTGGCGACGTTTCTTTCCGGCATTGCGGAGTTTGAGCGGGATCTCATCAGCGAGCGGGTCAAGTCAGGCCTTGCTGTTGCGAAGGCACGTGGTAAGAGGCTTGGTCGTCAGGCCGGAGTGCGACCAAAATCAGACCGACTTTTGCCTAAGGTGGTTGCGATGAGGGCCGAGGGACGCAGCTATCGCTGGATCGCACGCGAGCTCGGTATCAGCAAGAATACCGTCGCTGACATCGTGCAACGACACAGAGCTAACGCTTAGGGTGTCATTTCGCCCTCAGCCGGAACCGACCCCTCTCAGGGGCTGCGGATGTTTTCCTGGACTGTTATGTTGTGATCCCAAGATACTGCCGGTACTTCACCGGACTCATTGCACCTAATGATAGCTTGATACGTTTCTCGTTATACCAGCGTATGTACCTGTCCAGGAAGCAGATAAATTTTTCCAACGTGATACCAGTCCAGTTTCTGCCATAGAACATTTCGTTTTTGATACGCCCGAAGAAGCCTTCACACGCAGCATTATCCGACGAGCATCCTTTGCGCGACATGGACCTTATAAGTCCGGATGTGTTGATACGATCGAGCCAGCCCGGCCACCGGTAATGGCCACCACGATCGCTGTGTATTACCGGTTTATCATGTTCGTTGAGCGTATCGAGTGCTTCATCGAGCATCGTATTCACCAGCGTCGCGTCCGGGCGTGTTCCTATCGACCAGCTTACAACCTGGCCATCAAAGCAGTCGATAACCGGCGACAGATAGACTTTTCCAGCCAGAAGCTGGAACTCCGTAATATCGGTCAGCCACTTCTCATTTGGCCTGCAGGAACTAAAATCCCGGGCGAGTAAATTTTCCGGTGCCGGGCCGATTTCGCCACAGTAAGAGTTGTATCGTCGTCGCCTGGTGCGCTTAACAACGAGCTGCTCTTCTGCCATCAGTCTGCGGACAACCTTTTCAGAAATAACCCTGTTGTTACCGCGAAGCATCGCGTGAAGGCGCCGGTAGCCGTAACAGCGGTAATTCTCCTCAAAGATATCGGCCATGATCACGCGTATTTCCGCATACTTATCGCACAGACGTTTGCTGGCTTTGTGGTAAAAATAACAGCTGCGGGCAAGTTGCAGAACGCTTAGCAACTCAGCAACGGGGTACTTTTTCTTAAGGGCATCAACTATCAGGGTTTTCTCCCTGTTTTTCAGTGTCAGAAAGCTGATGCCCAGATCTTTTTTTATCAGTTCATTCGCCTTTGTCAGTATGTCACGTTCGAGTTGCAGCTGATGAACCTGCTGCCTGAGTCGCTGGATTTCACCGAGTAAAGCATCCTGATTTTTATCCTGAGGGGCTGCCTTTCGTTTGCGCATGGATTGATAAGCCTCGTCACTGATAAGGTCTTTCTTCCATTTGTACAGGACCGGGACGCTGACGCCTATGCTTTGTGCAACTTTACGCGCGGTTCCACGTCGGTTACAGAGCTCCCGGACGGCCTGAGACCTCTCTTCCGGGCTGAAGCATTTGTTTGTGCCTGAGCGAATGACCAGGGGACGCGCATTTGGGTAAAACTCTTCAATCCAGCGCTTTAGAATTTAGTTACTGGGGTAGCCGATGGCTCGGCGAGTGTACGACAGGCAACCACCGTGAGTAAGATAATGCTCAACAGCAGCAATTTTCTGTGTCCGTGAATAGCGTTCTCTTGGCTTTAATTCCCTGGGTAAATCGCCCTTCTCTTCATAAATCCGAACCCAACGGCCCAGCTGTTTTGTGGAAGGATATCCCAGCTCCATGACGACAACGGAGGCTTTCTTTCCGTACCGGTAATAGAGTTCGACGGCCCGGATCCGTCCTCGTATGAATGCATAAATTAACCCCTGAAGGTCCAGGAATTCGTCCGCACTCCCTCCTTCGCTGCGGGGCAGAAAACTAACATATCACTTTCACTTGATCTTACAGAATTTTTGCACTCAAATAGAAACTCATAACTGGCATAACTATATTTGAGGAATGTATGAATAACGAAGTTACAATCGATGTTGATAATGAGGTTCTGAAAACAAAAATTATTGATTTTCTAAATTCTCAGCAGCCTTTAGACAAGCCTGTACTCCTAGCAAAAGTTGGTAGTCATCTGCGAAGAACTCTAAGTGAGAAACTCCCAATAACATTCAAACTGAAGAATTTCATCCATGAAAATTTAAAAGGTAAAGTTGACATTATTGAATCGACTTTAGATAAAACCTATTGTGCAGTAAAAATCTCAAATTATGAACTTGCGCTGGATAAAGATCAAGAAATCGTGGATAAAAACACTCGGACTCAAGAAACTCTTTTTGATTTTTTACTACGTAACCTTTCCCAACATGAAATGAAATACGTCAGTATTCCTCTGAATATTTTGAACAAAAAAGTAAACTGACTAGGGTAAGGCTGATGCACTTAATCTTGATTGCAGGTTTAAATGATAAAATAGCATCTAGAATAGTAAATCATTTACGTGATTCAGTTGGTAATACTTATTTCATTGCCATGAATAGGCGCATTGGGTCCAAACGAATTTCTGATAGTGATTTTAATAATACAATTAATGAATTGGTTGATTATTCATTCAATAAAGATGCAGATTCATTTGGGCTGGTTATAGATCAAAACCTGAGTAATTACATCGATATTTTTAATAAATTACTTCCTTCTTCATTCATTACAACTCCAGATATTTTTCCTGAGGATGTCCATATTGATACCGACAGAAAACTAAATGAGTGCGTGAATAAATCAAAGAAAAAATTTGAGTTAGTGGTTCGTGAGATTATAAGATGTGTATCTTTCCTTAATAATCAGAACCAAGCGAAGCGTAATACGACACCGTTACTGCTTCCTGTCGTTAACTATGAAAAAAACCTTGTGCAAGAGTTACTTTGTGATGTGATAACCGAACTTTATGGAGCTAAGGATAAAGAGAAATGTTTAAAAGATCTCATTGCAAAATTTGATAGAAAAGTACAAAAACACAAGATACGTGTAAAAGATAAAGAAATTCAATATTACGCTAGAGGAAAAATCGTATTTAAATCACCAGGAAAATACACACACGGTATTAAATTTTTAAAAAATGAAGATAAACATAGTAATTTTTGTTACCTAAACGGCGTTTATCGAATAGGGTCTAAAATACACAATGGCTTTCATTATGACTGCGAAAATATCAATTCAGGAAAAATTAAAAAGGACATGAGGAATTGTTGTGGTGAGGGAGAGAAACACAACACGTTATATATAAACATATATCCAAATGATTTCTTACGAGTTCCTAGCAAATAATAAAGGGGGGTTTCCCCCCCCTTATCACCCTATTCTTTTCATGCCTTAAGGATCTACAGTTGCCATCCTTCTCATGCCTTACGCTAACATTGTCCACGTCATGGATAGTTAAAACTAAGCACATTCCGTCTAGACTCTGAAAGCGAACACAACTGTTTTAGGGAAAACAGTGTGTCATCGCGATGACGAAGCTCCGATGAAGCTAGCGTGCACGGGACATATTCAAAATCTTAATAGGATTCTATACCTATTGGCATTTAGTATACACTCGTAAGTCGCCATAGTCTACTTCATCAATAGTTCTGATGTTTAGATCTCCTGACCTGCCCCCTTCCCTTAAGGTCAGAAAAGTCGGCACCGCTGAACCTTGTTTAGCAGCACATGGCCCTCCGCTTCACCTTTCACGCCAGTACATCAGGTTGAACGGTTACCGGGAGCTCGACTCCGTACGTACAAGGCGAACAGGCGTGACGGTTTATGTGAGAGGAGTTTAACCATATTTCCAGTCGGCATTGACGTAAGTAAAAACACTCTGGATCTTTGCATGCTTTATGACGGTATCAAAGGACGCATAAAAACCCGTAACATCCAAAATAACAGACATTCAGTTGAAAATATTATTCGCTGGCTCAGGCTTCAGCACTGCGGTCCGGAAGATGTTCATGTTGTGATGGAAGCTACCTGTGTTTATCACGAACGGCTGGCCACTGAGTTACATGATGCCGGTTTCCGGGTTTTTCTGGCCAACCCTCACCGCAGTCGGGAGTTTGCACGTGGCATGGGAATAATGACAAAAACAGATAAGGTGGATGCGTATATGCTGGCCTGTTACGCATTTCTTAAGAAGCCACACCGCTGGGAGCCGCCGGCACCTGAAATCAGATATCTCGGTGCACTCCTGCGACGACGGGATGTTTTGCTGGGCGATGCCCTGCGTGAGGAGAACAGGCTGGAAAAATACCTGTCGACAGACACACCTGCAGATATTATCAGTTCCTGCAGGCGTATGGCGCAGCTTCTGCGCGAGGAGGTAAGTAATATCGAGCGGCAGATTAAAGCACATATCAAAGCCTGCCCTGCACTGAGGCGTGATTATACACTGCTGACCTCAATTAAATCGGTTGGTCCCCTGCTGGGGATGCATATGCTGGTCGTGCTTCGCAGCCATAACTTTACATCAGCAGAGCAGGCTGCCGCCTTTCTGGGCGTGGTGCCGATCGAGAAACGCTCAGGCACATCGGTCCGGAGCCGACCGCGGATGTCGAAAATCGGCCCCCCTCAGTTGAGAGCGAAGCTTTACATGTCCGCCCTGTGCGGAAAAATATATAATAAGCGAATGCGTAATATTTACGATGAGATGTGCCTGCGGGGTAAACCTAAAATGGTGGCGATTGGCGCGCTAATGCGGAAACTGGTGCACTGGTGTTATGGCGTCCTGAAGACCGGAACCGTTTTTAATGACGAAAGCCTGAAACAAGTACTGTCAACCTGACTGGCATTAAACTCAAGGTAATGCTCACAGCAATAAGTGAGCGCAGTCCGCTATGAGCGATCAGAGCAGCTACGCTAAAATCGTGGTCAAATAAATAACTAAGGCTGCTCAAGGAGCGGCAGGCCGGAGAAGCATGTATATTTCCAAACTGACCCTGGTGAATTACAAAAACTTCAAGAACACGTCTCTGCGGTTTCACAAGGGAGTGAACACCATTATCGGGGAAAACGGCTCAGGGAAATCTAACATCCTGCGAGCTATTCGCCTCCTGCTTGACGACAATATGGTGCGTTCTGCTTATCGTCTGGAAGAGGGCGATTTCAGCCGATCACTCGACCAATGGCAGGGACACTGGATCATCATCAGCATGGAGTTTGACGAGATCACCACTGATGAATCCGTTCAGGCACTCTTTCTCCACGGTACGGCTCCCTTGGACGATGGGCCAATACATAAGGCCACATATAATCTCATTTTCCGACCCAAAAAAGACATCAGGTTGAAGCTGGCAGCCTTAGAATTGTTTGATTTTAAAGAACTCTCGGAGATTCGTGACGCAATCACCATCGATGATTACGAAACGCTTTTCACTGGACGGAGCAGTGCTGATTTCGGAAATCCAGCGGTATACCGAAGTATCGTTGGAGATTTTGATATATGTGATTTCTCATCAGAGACGGAGTTTCCAGAAATTGGGGCAAAGGTGCCGGGCTTCCTTTCAGTTACGAAAGAGGTCTCGCTGACTTTCATCCAGGCCTTGCGCGATGTTGTTTCTGAGTTTCACAACAATCGCACTAACCCTTTACTCACTTTGCTGAAGAGCAAGAGTGGAGATATCAATCCACTAACGATGGAACCAATCTCCGAGATGGTCCGCGGACTTAATGCCTCAATCGAAGGACTTGAGGATGTTCAGTCAGTTCGCAATCATATTCGTGAGACCATTAAGGACGCCGCAGGTGAAACTTACTCCCCTGCTTCACTCTCAATCAAGTCAGATCTCCCTGAAGAAGCAGATAAACTTTTTCAGTCCCTGCGACTATTCGTTGGTGAATCAGAAGAAGGGTACGAAGGTGCAATTCATGAGCTGAGCCTTGGCGGTGCCAACCTAATATACCTGACTCTCAAACTACTGGAGTTCAAGTACCAGCGGGAAAAGCTAGCCATGGCCAATTTCCTTTTGATTGAAGAGCCGGAAGCGCACATCCATACTCATATTCAAAAGACGCTGTTCGATCGCATCGCATATAGCGATGCGCAGATCATTTACACCACGCACTCAACTCACATCTCCGAAGTCAGTAATGTAAGCAATGTAAACATACTGGGCCGTCACGGAGCGTTTTGCGAGGCCTATCAGCCTGCCAGAGGTCTAGATCCCACCCAAATCAATAGCATCCAGCGTTATTTGGACGCGGTGCGTAGTAATCTCCTCTTCGCCAAAAGCGTGATACTCGTTGAGGGTGATGTGGAGGAGATCCTGATACCAATACTGATTAAGCTTGTACTGGGCGTAAGCGTTGACGAGTTGGGCATCAGTGTCATCAACATTCGTAGCACAGGATTCAAGAATGTTGCGGTTCTCTTCCATGACCTACGTATTAAGAAACGATGCGCCATCATCACTGATTTGGATAAGGCCTTCTTTAATATCACCGTACAGGCAACTGATAATGCCATTGTGGCAAAGATAAAGGCAAAAGCTGCGGGATCTCAGAAAGCCGGTTTAGAACGGCAGGCCGATTTGACAGAGTTCACGGCAGAAAATCCATGGATTGAAACCTTTTACGCCAAACACACCTTCGAGGTCGACTTTGTCGCAGCCGGCAACCAAGAGGCTATCGTCCAGACCATTCCGGTGGTTTACAAGGATCAGGGAACCAGGGAAGAGGCGAAGCAGCAACTCAAGTCCGGAGACCTGCAACAAATGGGTAGTCGTACGCTGACAATGGCTCGGCAAGAGGGTAAGGGGTGGTTCGCGCTTTTGCTCGCTGAATACCTCACTCCCCAAGTCCAGATACCTGAATACATCATACAGGCCATCCATTTTGCACATGGCAAATTTCCGCGTTCCCTTATTGTCAGAATTCTCCAGTATCGCGCTGAATACCGATATGGAGCAGATGTGGCAAATCTGCCAGCGAAACAATTATTTCTTCAGGAGATAAATCGTTTTGCGCAAGGAGATATTGGCCTGGCTGAGTTCAGGATAACAATTGGACGTTTATTACCGGGAGACCCCATTATTGTATTCTTAGGGAAGTTGCAATGAGGTTCATTTGGGATCCAAGTGACCTCAATCCTGAACAGGCGGCAGCAGTGACAGAGCCATCGAGCATTTTTCTGATCGCTTGCCCGGGTAGCGGAAAAACGCGCACCCTGACCTACAAAATTGCCTATGAACTCTCTCGTCGAACTGATAAGCGGATGGTTGTTGCCATTACCTACACCCACCGTGCAGCCGATGAGATCCAAGAACGTATTGAGGATTTGGGCGTTGATACTTCTGGGCTATGGATTGGTACCATCCATGCCTTTTGCCTGGAGTGGATCCTTAAGCCATATGGCATTTATTCGCCTGAACTAGCGCGTGGTTACCGCGTTATCGACCCGTACGATCGTGAGCGTCTGCTGGAGAGGCTGTGCGCTCAGTATAAAGGTATCACTCACTGGGATTGTGACTACTACGTTACTGAAACGGGTTATCAACTTGGCTGTGTCGATACGAGAAAACATCCTATTATTCAAAACGTTTTGAAGGAATATTTTAAAGAGCTTTCATCAAGCCGACAGATCGACTTCGAACTTATCCTTTGGTATGCGTACTGCTTGATGCGGGACAGACCTCCTATCGCAGTACTGCTCTCTCGCGTGTTTTCCCACATCCTCGTGGATGAGTATCAGGATACCAAACAGATTCAGTACTCTATTTTGACGTCGATACTTCGCGCTGGAAGGGGGGAGACCAAAATACTCATCGTTGGTGATCCGAATCAAGCAATCTATGGCTCACTGGGTGGCTACGCTATGCCATTAGATGAATTCCGTGCGCAAGCCGGAATCCCGATAAAGGAGTTTGCGCTCAGCCTAAACTATCGCTCCAGTGAGCGAATCATCAGCTATTTTTCGAACTACAGCGTACACGCTAGCAAAATCACCGGTGCTGGCAAAGATGCTAAATTTCCCAGCCGGATTACCTATAATCAAAAGGTTACACGCAGCAATGTTCATGATGAGATTGTAAGGCTGATTCGGAAGAGTCTAGACAACGGCTACTCACCCGAAAACATCTGCGTCCTCGCTCCACAGTGGGTTTTGCTTGCCTCCACGACTCGAAAACTAGTTGCAATGTTGCCTGATCAGCAATTTGATGGCCCAGGCCTCATACCTTTCAGTAATAACTTCGATAATTTCTGGTTCAAGGTTTCCAAGGTTTTACTGACGGATTCTTCCCCAGCATTACTTATCAGGCGACTGCGTTGGGCAAACGAAGTAATAAAAGATCTTGATAGTTTCGGCGTTGATACTAAGACACTGACACCGAGAATCTTGCTGCGGGAGAGTAACGCGCTCACGGTCAATGAGTTGGACGGACTCCGCTACCTGGACCAGGCCTTCACCGAGCTGCTCAAGAGGCTCAATATTTCTCCGGAAATTCATCCTGCGCTCTTGACTCATCGAGAGGCTTTTTTCAGCAGCTCAGCTGCGCGAATAGAGCGTCTGCAAAAGGAAGGGGCGACATACATCAATCAAATATCCGTCTTCAAAAAAGTCTTTCGCGAAAGAAGCGGCATCACTGTCTCCACCATTCATGGTGTCAAGGGTGCCGAGTTCGACGTCGTCATCGCCTTTGGATTATTGGAGGGCATGGTACCGCACTTCAATGAAGTGAATGGACATGTTGCCGCAAGCAAGCTCCTCTATGTATTGAGCTCTCGTGCTCGGAAAAATCTTCATTTAATCTCGGAGTCAGAACGTCAGAGAGGAAGATACAGTAGCTATTCCGCGACCGAATTACTCGCGGCCTGCATCTTTAATTATGACGAGGAGTAAGGCATTAGTAGGATGGGACGCTGAGACTGTCACATTGAGCAGCTCCCGACAAACTAACATAGCACGATGTAACCAACTTCCGCTTATGGCGCAAAGCAGACATTAAAGACTACAGCATCGGGATACTTTCGGATGCCGCGTCAGCCGCATGGAGGCGCCAGATGAGGTTACATGTGTCTGTGGAGTCAAATGGCGCCGAAAGCCCGGCGTAGCCGGTTACCGGGCTATAAATTCTGCCTGTCTGCCCCCTGCCCTGGTTAGCTTTAACCAGCTATCAACAATGAAGAAGTTCAGGTAATTTAAGTGATACCAACTGTCTGGAGATTCATGGGGCCAGTCTACCAGCACCGAAGGTCTGCGAGGAGCGGACATAACATCCTCGGGATAGTGTGGGAATGGTGTTGTCCCGTCAACCGTCTAAGGCTGATGTTTTACTAGGCATAGTACTGTATGTCGATTACTTATACATATAAACTGGCAAAATAGGTTTTAATACGGAGATGAACAATGTCCCTGCTACATCAGATTCAAGAGTCTGTGGTTCAAGATGGATCAAGCTTGGGTCCAATACTGCTCAAACTCCGACTCTTGGCAGCAAGATTAGGAAGTAACGATTTAGAAGAATGGGTCAAACATGAGTCGGAAGGCTATCCTCAGGATGCTGTGCTTCCCGATTACAGAATAGTAGGAGTAACTTATAAAGGCACGTTTTCTGGCCCTTTTGGCTCTGGTATAAAAAATGCGCCTATCCCACCAATATTAATAAAAACGTTTGCAAATGATAGCTGGAATAACTACTCCGTCAGAGAAAGCATTGCTGCTGTTGACGAACTTGTTAAAGTTAGTACAAAAGGTGGTTCTTTGGGGATTAATGCGTCAAATTTAATCCTTCTTCTACAAGGGAAGATATATAAAGGTTATGCTTGTAATGATATCTCTGGAGATATTTCAGTAGTATCACTATCAGAAATTTCACAAGCCGTTCGTAATAGAGTTCTTGAATTAACAATTGAATTTGAAAAATCAATTCCCTCAGCAGCACACATCACTTTTGGTACTCAAGGCATGGATAAAGATAATGCATCAAAAGCCCAGCAAATAACACAACAAATAATCTATGGTAACGTTGGTAATGCCATCTCTGGTGGCAGCGAATCAACTATTAACGTAAATATACAATCACACAATAAAGAATCGGTAGCAAACTACCTGAAAGATTCAGGTATTTCTGAAGAAGATGCTCGTGATTTTTCACTGATTGTAGCGTCTGAAACACCATCAAGTTCTGAAGAACCTTTTGGGGAAGGTGCAAAAAATTGGATTGCATCAAATATAAGAAAAGCTGCCGATGGGACTTGGAAAGTCGGGATGGCAGTTGCAACCAAAGTTCTGACGGAGGCTGCACTGAAATACTATGGTTTGCAGTAAATCATGGGCCGCATTTCGCGGCCATATTAATATGTACAGTAAAGCTAAATGTTCATTCAAAAGTAGTTAGTGCCCATTTATGAAAATTTATTCGTGTGATTTTATCTTACTCGGTAAGCATGTTCCAACACCAATCTTGCTAAATCAGTTTGTTGATTTGATAAATCGACCTCATACGTAAAACATAGTAAAGATAATACTCTTGCAAATTTAACTCGTACTTTTTGCAAAGATTTATAAAAAAGTACTTCATCTATCGAATTTTGATGCTTATATAATAACATTAAATTTTGGCTTAGAGTGTGGATTAAATCTAATAATAAATGTTGCGCTTGCTTGGATTTAATGTCTAATCTTAGCTGCTCTGTTTTCTCTTTGATTGATTCTAAACTTTTGATTACTGCGTGGGAAACCTCTGAATCGAATGGTGCAATTAAAACCTTTTTACCTTCAAGGTAACTGAAATATTTTTCAAACAGTTTCTTATCCGGATCAGATATAAATGGAATCAACTCTTTAGCTGTGATGCCCGAGATGGATGCGACACTTGCTAAACCACCTATTATTTCTAAAAACAATTTCGGCCTCCTGATGATAATTTAGATAATTAGACTATTTTTTTAATTTCTAAGTCTCGAAAAGTAGAAGTGTCCATTTGAGTTAGGATGCTATAGATAATACTACGATCGTTTGGAATGCACTACTACCAGATTTGCCACATTACGAAAATTTAGCTTTCTAGATCAAACGGCTATAATCACTCAGTAATAATTTCAATACTAAGCATCCCCATGTTGCACGACCAGATTGTGATTATCACAATTCTTGATATTAGGCTTTATTCCATTCATGAATAAAGGCCCGCTCACAGCACAAAGCAGACATAAAAGACTACAGCATCGGATGCCGCGTTAGCGGTATGGAGGCGCCAGACGAAGTTACATGTGTCTGTAGAGTCAAATGGCGCCGAAAGCCCGGCGTAGCCGGTTACCGGGCTATAAATTCTGCCACCCTACCCCCTGCCCTGATTAGCCTTAACCCGCTATCAGCAATGAAGAAATTAAGGTAATCCCTTTTAACCCCGGTGAGCGGGCTTTACGGCGTTTACGACGTAAAGGGCGTGATTTCCGGGGCCTTGGCGGCGGCAGCTTGCTGCTGACGCTTAGGGGGATGTTCTTCAGTTATTTCAGCGACACCAGGGAACTTAACACGGTAGCTGCAAAGCCATATCCGCTTAAAACAGCTCAGACGCCTCTGTACGCGGTCGGAGTGGTCCCGACAAGGCGACAGCCGCAGTCGGGGCGTATCTCCGCATTAGCGGGCCGCAGGGCCGCTTACGAGCGTGTACTAAACAACTGACCACAGCTTCACCCACAACGATGAAGAAGAATAGTTACAACATCCATCATTAAAAGCGACGTTGTTCCGGGCCTTCGGCCCGGGGCGGCCTCGCTTTTCAGTGGTGGGGAGGGGCTGTGAGGGTTCAGGCAGGCACTGTTCCTGCTTTTGAGTGAGTATTTTGAATGTTGTAACTATATGTGCCGTGCCGGGGCCCGTCGCGTAGCGATGGGAGCTACTTTAGGCAGTTGCCGAACCGGCGCGGACGTGAGTCCGCTGCAAGGGCGGGCATTTTCAGGAGCCTGTCCACAGGTCAGGCGACGAACAGGTTATATATTTATATGAATGAAATAAAAGATATTTAAAAGAAGTACAGAGCAGGTTTTTAAAGGAAACCACGCACTTTGAAATCAGGTCGGCTGGCGCTCTGTAAGCATAACGGTTGTAACCTTATGGAAAGGTCCCTTGCAGTTATTTGTGGGTAACTGAATCTGGCGACGAGATGTGGCCACTCTGATGCAATTTCTGGCCATTCTGATGGCGGAATGGGGTGAATGTCAGGAAGGACGGCCGTCATTTCGTGCAGAAAACCGTCAACGATGGACTGCAGACGTGCGAAACCCTCCGGCGCCAGCCGGATTTTTCACACAGGAAGGGTTATATGGGGACGGTGGCCAGCCGCGTGTAGTTGTTACCACGCGACATCAGCATGCGCTCTTTCACGCGCCGCTCCAGCTCACGCTGGAGAGCATCCCTGTCGCCGACGAAACGCCCTTTGGCGTAGTCACGCGTCAGCTGCTGTTTCACCAGCGTCACAATGTCCTTACGGGCTCTGTCCGCGTCACGTCGGGCGCGGGCGCGCTTCAGGCCATGCTGTTTACGTTCGGACTGGTAGCTGCGGAACCGTTCGCGCACAAACCGCCAGGCCTTCGCTATCAGCTCGTCCATCTCCAGCGGCTTCAGGTTCTGCTTCTTACGCTGCTGATTCTCCCATTCCACACGGCTGCGCCTCGCGGCCACAACGGCCACGTCAGAGACGTCGAGCGCGGAGAACAGTGCCGGCGTGAAGGTGGTATCGGTCGGGATATTGCAGCCAATCTGCGGGTCATACTCGGTCTGATAGGTAATCAGCCCCAGCTCCGCCATAAACGTCAGCGCCCGCGTGGCGCGGGTGATGGACAGATTACCGCTTTTCGACTCGGTGGCGAGACCGCACTCGATGGCCAGATTGGTGATGGAGCGCTGAACGCGGTTGGCCAGCGGGTCATAGTGGAAACACAGCCCCTGGAGCAGGGCATCGATGGCCCGGCGGCGCAACAGTGGCGGCATCCGGTGACGTTTACCCAGCGAGCGTAAGAACGCCACATGGATGGAAAAGTCAAAACGGGACGTGAAGCCTTCGGCTTTCGCCATCAGCTTACGACAGAACGGCAGTGTCTTTTTGCCTTCACGCGGCGTGAATGCCGGGTTCGGGTTTTTGACCTGACGGTAATGGGAGAACAGGGTCTGGGCGTCAGTCACACCTTCCCGCACTTATGTTGCACGGAAGGAGTAAATGGCACAGAAACGGGTATTGCAGTTTTCTGAGCATAAAACTATACTCCCTGCATAGAGCAACAGCTTCTATACAGTTTAAGTAGGCCCCGTTAATCTTCTCTTAGTCGCCAAACCTGGTGAAGATTATCGGGGTTTTTGCTTTTCTGGTCCCGGGTAGACACCTCATCAGAACCAGTTCCCTGCCACCTTATGGCGTGGCCAACCAAGAATTCACTAAAACGATCAGTAATCTAGCATCCAATGAGAAAACGTTCAAGAATGTGAAGTCTTTACATCGAGAACGCCGCGTTCAGAAAGTTCACGTTCGAGTAAGGTCTCAATAAACTGAGCTTGAGTGAGCCCTTCCTCTTCACAGATCGTAATCATCCAATCTTTAAGAGGATTTTTAACAAAAACCTTCACTTCTTTATGTGTTTCACGTTTACGCGCAATCGCGGCAAGCTGTCTTTCACTCGCCGACATCGGCTTACCTTTTCGGTAAGAACGCTTTTCTTTCGATGAGGAAGTTACTGCATTTTCGATCTGCGACATCTCTGCCTCCTCAAGGATCAAACTTGGATCGTTTGCAGAGAATACTACAGATATCTGAAATCAGCGACTTAACTTTACGCGAAGGTGTGAGCCATGTTGGCGCATGGTTCACCAGGATAGATGTAGATTGCGGATCAAATGACGATGCGACTTAGTATGAAGAATGCCAGTCCGTTCCTCCGTCCCAGCGCGACTGCCAGTGCTGAAGGTAGGTTTGTGCCACTTCCGGCACCTCATTAATAACCAGCACATTCTCGCTATTCCGCGATGCAGCAGAGCGAGTGTAGTTAAAGCTACCAGCCTCAACTGTATGATTATCAACAATAATGACTTTGTCATGCATGATGGCGTAGCGACCGTTGGTGCGCAGCGGAATTCCCGCGTTCACCACGATGTTCATCGCCGCCTGGCTGGCTTTGCTCCGGTTGCCCTTTTCATCAAGCACTATCTTCACATCCACACCACGACGTTTTGCCCTGACAAGCGCACTAACCACCTCCGGAGACGTAAATGAGTAGCCCATCAGCCGAATTTCCTGCTGTGCTGACTCAATCGTCTTAAGGACCAGCTGCAACGCGCTGCCTTCAGGTGAAAAGCCGACCTGAACGGAGGATGCCGCTGCTGCGGGCTGAATACAGCTCAGCGAAAGACATACCAGACCGGACACGGCCAGCTGGCGAAAGGTGAACTTACGCATTAAATAACCTCAGAAATACTGTTCGGATGTGTTAACCAGAAACGCCGGAGACGGGGAAAACTTGCTTTTACCCTTCTCCGGGGTTGGACAACTGAGCACGGCGAAGGCGTCAGTCTCTTTTAGCGGTATCAGTTGGCGGACGCCTGATTATTTTTTGGTATCACCGGCAGCATGACTGATGGCCTGCTGCAGGGCCTCCGCGCTGGTGTATCCCGGAATAACCGTCACGTTATCAGCACTGGCGCCGGCTGACGGGAGAACCACCAGGGCCGGGGTACCGCTGAAGCCCAGCTGCTGCGCAAGTGTGTTTATGCCATCCAGGGTCCCCTGAACATCTGGGGCTGTTTTCGCATCGAACTTCACGGCTTTTGCGGCCGCGCTGATATCAGCATCGGTCAGCTTACCCTCGTTGTGGGCGGTAGCGTAAATCGCGTTGTGATAGTTAAGGTAAGCATCGGCCCCCTTCTGCTTCCAGATCTGAAGCCCGGTTTTCGCCGCACTGAGCGACGCCGGCCAGCGCTGGCCAAATATCGGGAATTCCTTGAACACAAAGCGCACGTCCGGGTTAGCTTTTATTACCTTCTCCAGTTCCGGCGCCAGGCGGGCACAGTAGATGCACTGGTAATCAAAGAATTCAACGACCGTCACTTTCGCATCAGCAGGACCATATGATGGTGTGCCTTTATCGTTCAGCAGCGCTGCCTGATTCTGAACCACGGCGGCCGTCATCGCCTGCTGCTGCTTCTCCTGCTGTTGGGCCTGCAGCTTCTGGCTGACCTCAACCAGCACTTCCGGATGAGCCAGCAGGTAGTCTTTCGCGATTTCACCAATGCGGGCTTCCTGTTCCGGGGTAAAGGCAACGGCAGGGTTCTCTGCTGCCCCCGCCACGCCGGAGACCAGAAGGCCTGCGGCAAGCATGACTGAAAGGGTTTTATTCATGTTCATCCTGTGTTTTTCTCTTCTCGGTTGTTATCAGTTCGTTCCGTGCACGGGTGGCGACGCTTCTAACCGCCCTGCGCTGTCGTTTAGCGTGCTCCTGAGCCCTGCGCTCCACGGCATACGCCGCCTCCTCCGCACTCACCGCTGCGACCGGTTCACCGGCAAGGTTTTTACGCCACGCGCCCACCGTCATGGCGCCCAGATACGCATCCGAGCGGGTGACGGCGGCAAGGCAGCGTTTCAGCGTCTTCACGGAAATCTCCAGCCCGCGCCGGCGAATGTCATTGACCATTGCCTCCCGGATGTTGACCGCCAGGAGCTGCGTCACCAGGGCTGGCCAGCAACGCTTCAGGAGCGCGAGCGCGTCCGCAAGCGGCATGACCTTCCGGTACACCGGTTCCGGGGCAGGTTTGCGCCTGGCCGCCCGCATGGCCTCCCTCTCCTGGGCCTGTCGCTCAGCCCACTGCCGGGCTTTCTCTGCTTTTCTGGCGGCCTTCTCGTCCGCCTGCGCCTTTTTCGCGCTCTCATCCACCGCCTGCTTCCTGACCTTCCAGGCAGGCGTCGTGTTCACCACCACGGTCTTTTTACGCGTGACCCGGCCCGGACCCGCACCGTCCGGTTCACTGTTGCTTACGGCACGCTGACCTTCTGGCTCCGCTTTGCGGCGCAGCGTCAGCGTGGGGCGCCCCTGCTCTGTCATCCTGCCTCCGGATAAATCTGTTTCACGTATACTCCCCTGACTGACCCTATTCTGACACGGCAGATATCACATCACCATCAGTCCGATGACGGCAAGGTGCACCGCGTAGAACAGCGGGAAAAATTCGCGCGGCCAGAACCTCGGCACGCGGCAACAGGTCCGGCTCAGCACCGTCAGGGTAACGCCGGGTATTACCAGACCCGCGATGGCAAAGGCGGGGCTGTCCGCGG
>OAWZ01000420.1_pt1 | contig 23647 bp, 10 predicted proteins | sample 1477091 | NCBI WGS metagenome assembly OAWZ01 (sample SAMEA2580282, study PRJEB22360) | human gut metagenome | biome: human gut; feature: human-associated habitat; material: faeces | place: Denmark | collected 2008/2010
ACAATCGAAGGCAGCCAGCCCGAACACAAGCGTTGCGCTTACAAATTGAATCCGGCCCGCCGAGGCATTCGCCGACGAACTGCTATAATTGCAGGACCAACAGGGGGTGTTGCACCTCTAAATAGACATCGGGCACACGGTTTGCGCGGCGGTGAGCAGTGAGTGGTGAGTATTGAGCGACGTACGGCGACTCACGTGCGCTCACACAGTGGTGAGCAATCCGCCGAACAACACCACGAGCAGGGCGATGGTTTCAATCACGAAGTACAGAATGAAACTCGCCCAGCTTTTGGTCAGTACGTTCAGCGGCGAGGTCTTCCGGATAATCACCAGCAGACCAACAAACACCAGGGCGTATACGGCGATGCCGATCGCCGCCCCCATAATGCCCAGATTCGCGGCATTTGCCAGACCGGCCTGCTTGCCGTAGACCACGTACGTGGAATACCAGAAGTTGAGATTGAGCATGCTGAGTCCCGCGATGAACTGCTCACAGGCCAGCCCGAGCACGAACACGATCAGCCATGGCCAGGACGGCGAGACGACCACCGCCATCGCCAATCCGACGTACGTGATCACCACGGCCACCCAACCGACCAGTGCGATACCTTGCGGAGACACTCCCCCGAGCACGGCCACAATGGAGTCAGTATTATTCACCGCCAGCGAGCGACCGAACCAGTATGGCGCGATGATGGCGCACAGTACGGCAAGAATAATCAACGCCCAACGCAACGGATGGGAGCGACGGCGCTCGATATCAGCCAAAGACAAATCGGTCTCGGGTATGGAAGCCTCGGGGTGCCTGGAAACCTCGACGGTCTCTACTTTGCCGCCTACGATTTCCGTCGCCTCGTTAGGTTCTTGCTCGTTGGGTTCCTGCTCCATGCACCGCCTCGCCGATTACCTGCTCATTGCCATGTATTGCCATGCCGATTATTGCGATGCCTATCTTAGCGTGCGTGTTGGGCAAGTACCTGATGCTCCCTGCGGTTTCGCGCGCTGATTGGATACAGACAGGCTACTGCTACTGCCCGTCTGCATCCGGCGACTTGTCCGCCGCTGTATCCGTCTGTTCCTCAGGCAACGTATTGGCAGCCTGTTCCTTACGCCGCCTGCCGTGCAGCAGGGCCTCGAGCATGTCGACCTGACGCTCCAGTTCGTCGATACGACGTACCTGCTGCGAAATCAGCAAGTCGCGTAGGTCATTGTTCTGCTCTTTGCGGGAGACGGGGAAGATGATGGCGCGACGTTCGGGCGATACGTGGAAATCGGATTCGCTGCCGGTACCAGCCGGAAGTGACGATTCCGCCGAGTCGCGCCAAGCTCTCGCTGCTCGCGCACTCTCCGGAATGTTTGGTGCGCCCGCGGCTCCCGAGCGGAAAAGCTCCGAATCTGAAGCCCCCCCCCCAGCTTATTTTCCCCGCCGGCTTTGGCATTGCCGGAGTTCAGGATTTCGTCTTGCGATTCACGCCAGCGGGCAAGGCAACGTTCGATGCGCTTGTACCCGATTAGAGCCGGATCCAATCCGGCTTCACGGAACATGCGCACGGGTGAGGCACCTTCGTTGTAGTGGACTACACAGTAACGCTTGAAATCATCGGTATAGGTGATGCGCTTCGCCGTGGCTTCCGCCACTGCCGACAACGACTTCAGATACTTGATCTCCTCGGGGCTAAAAGTCCCTCCACCACTGGTCATCCTCATCCCTTACACTCGTTGGAAGGCTCATTGCACACCCCCCTTGATTATGGGGTGAATGCCATAGTTCGGGATAGTAATACTTATAATTCGGACATGCCTAACCCCTAGTAGGGTCGTTTTTATCCCCGTTTAAGTGGAGCCTGAGTAGTGGCTGGACGGCAACTGAACGATAATCGGCCCACGAATGGGGTATACAGGCCCATCCTTCACCTCCCCTACGATTGTGTTCGCTTGGCGATTGTTACCGAGCCTGCGTGAAACGTTTGTTGTGGTGAAACACAAGTTATTTTCGATGCCCGGCCCCATTACATTCAAATCAAAATGCCATACATTGCCCATAAGATTCGGAGATGGCCTACAAGTCATCCGTATGAAATGCCGCCAATATGACAAATGGCCGATCTGAATAATCAGATCGGCCATTGTTATAGCTGCTCAGTTACAAGCAGCAGTCAAGCTCACGCGTTGAGAGCGCGCTTGGTGGAACGGGACTTGACGAACACGGTCACCGCGGCACCCGCGATCAGCAGACCGATCACGGAGAACAGCATGGTTCCGGCGGCACCGGTGAGCGGCAGCTGGGTGATGTTCTTGACGTTGGTGACCTGGAAGGTGCCCTTGTTGTCCTTGGACAGGTTCCAGGCATCCTTACCAGCGAAGGTGGCAGCAGCATCTGCGGTTGCACCGGTAGTGATCGTGAACTTGCCAACGAAGGTGCCGTTGTAGCCAGTCGGGACCTTCGTCTCAATCACGGTGTAGGTGGTGTTGAGCTTAAGACCGTTCAGAGTGTACTTACCCTCAGCGTTGGATTGCAGTGTGTCCGTGGCGCCTTCAGGGTAAGTGCCATCAGCATTGGCGGTCGGCAGAGAATACGCACCGTTAGAGCCATTGAACTTAAGCGGAGTCTTCGCTTTGAGCTCGTCAGCGGACAGACCGCTAACATCGCCTTCGTACACTTGGAACTCAGCACCAGTCAGAGCAGCAGCGTTCTTGTCGACTTTCTGCCAAGTCACGGCACCAGCCTTGGTGGTTTCTTCCTTGCTGCTCTTCAGGTCGACAACGCCGGCAGCGGCGAGAACGCCAGTGGCGTTGTTCACGGACGGCGCGGCGCCCGTGATAGCAGTGCCAGCGAGAATCGGAGCATTGCCATTCCACACGAGCTTGTGAGTGTCATTATCTTCGACGACCAGCTTTCCACTCTGGTCGACAATCAAGTACAGACCACCCTCAGCGAAGGTGAAGGTCTGGGTCTTGCCACCGTTAGAAGCCGTCGGGGTAATGTCCGTGACAGCCAGATCCTTAAGCGCGTTCACAAAAGCGGTGGTCTGCGCGGCGGTCAGGGTAGTGTTGCCCAGCCAGGCCCACTCGTTCAGGGAATCACCCTTGGTCTGGTCGTTGTAACCAGCAGCAGCGAAAGCAGCATCCACTGCCTCACCGGAGACCAAACCCTCCAGCTCAACGCCAGTGTTGCCATCAGACACATACTTGGCGAGCTCAACGTACTTGAACATGCGCAGGTTAGCCTGCAGGTCAGCGGTGTCAACCGGCTTGGTGTAGAACTGGTTTGCATCCGTGGCGTTGACTGTGATAGTCGTGCTGGAGATGTTGGCCTCAGCCGCGTTGGCGGTGGTGGCGCCGAAGGCCATGCCACCGAGCAGGGTGGCCGCAGCAGCGGCACCCGCGAAAAGCTTCCTCAACTTCATGAGAAACCCTCTCTTCCTTATTGTGATTGATTTTCTTGCAATCGCGGAGGCTGCAACCCTACAGCAAGGCCTCCGCAATCCGCAAATCCTTATTGTTTTTTCGGGGAGGGAAGCCTTCATCGACTCCCCTCAGTCCGCCTTCGGCGGCCAGCTCCCCTCAGCGAGGGAAGCCAAAACCACCTCAAGTTTCTTGAAATCAGACCAGCTGACGCTTACGCCAGACCGTGTAGCCCGCAGCAGCCAGCAGGGCCAGCAGGCCCAGGCCACCGCCGAACACCATCCAGTCACGACCAGTCGTGCCACCGGTCAGCGGCAGACTGGAGATAGCCACATACTTGTTCGTGAACTGTGCCGACTCCGTATTCGTTCGGTCGGAATCGTTCTCGCCGTACTCGTAAGAGACAACGGCATCCGTCCTGGAGACCGTGACCTTGACGGTCACCTTATCGTTGTCATACTTCCAACCGGCAGCAGGCTTTTCGGTGTCCTCCGAAGCCTCGAACGTGTAGACCAAATTGTCAGCACCGGTCGGAACCCTGAACTTCAGGTCCCCATTGCCGAAGCCAACCGTCGCGCTCGCGCCGCTAGCAGTCAATTCGTCCTTGGACACAGTCGTAGTCAGTCCATTGTTGGCCAAGCCGGTAACGTCAGCGCACTTACCAGCATTCGCATCCGTGCTATCCACACACTTCAGGTTGAAGCCGAAGTCCGAATTAGCAGCATGTCCCTGCACAACCTTCGTCACCTTGACATCCGAAGCGGGCAAGGTCACGTAAGAAGGCGTGTTGGTTACCGTGAAGGCACCGGATTGTGCGGTCAAACCTTGTAGCTTGAGGTCAGTCTTATCAACCTTGGAGTCATAGCCTTCAACCTTGACCTCGGAAACCGAGTATGTGTGCCCCTCAGGGCCGGCAGGCACCGTGAACTCGTGAGTCCAGTTGCCGGCGGCATTCAGAGTTGCTGAACCGTTGGCATAATCCTCGCCGTCCTGCTTGAGCTGGACCTGCACGGAATCATTCGCGTGATTCTCGTTGTCGTCGGACCAAGTCTTCGTCACCGTAATCTTGGAGACCGGAAGGGTGATGGTCGGCTTCTGCGGGTAGGCGGCGGTCTGCGGATCGCTCGTCGTCGTGCCGCCCTGCGAGGAGGTCACCACGGTCTTGTAGTCGACAGTGGCGCTGGAGTTGTCGTTCGTGTAGAAGTTGTTGTCGCCGGAGGCATTGGCATCGTCCTTGTGGTTCTTAACAGCCTCGTCGAACGCAGCCTGCGTCGGCTTGACATTGAAGCTCACCGTGTAGGTGACGCCGTCCTCAAGCGTGTCGTCGTTGGACGTGACCGGCCAAGACACGGTGCCATCAGCCGCAACCGTCGCCTCCGGGGCGTCAGCCCACGCCGTGGTCTGGCCTTTCCGGGTCTTCGTGTACGTGAAGCCCGCGGGCTCTCCATTCTCGGAGGCGCTGTCGGAGCTCACGACCCAGCTGGACAGCCTGTCGTGAATCGTCACGTCGGCATACTCAGCCGTCTTGGTGATCTCCTGATAAATGGACTCGAAGATGTTGTTCAGCTGGCCGGCATCCGTGGCGGCCTTGTAGTAGCTGCTGGTCTCGGCGCGGTCACCGAGGTTGGCGTTCCAAGACTTTCCCCACAAATGCTCACTGCTCGTTGCAGTGGCATCCGGGTAGTTGCTGGAGATGCCGTGCATGTACTTGTTCAGGTTGCTCGAGGTGTCGCCGGGGTTGGCACCGCTGACGACGCCGATCGAGTAGATGGTCGTCCCGGCGTCCTTCAGGCTCTTCGCCTTGTTCACCGCGGTGGCGGCGACGGTGGGGTCAAACCCGCTGCCGTGGTTCGGCTCGCCGTCGGTGAAGAAGATGACGACCTTCTTCGCGTTGGCGCGAGGCTGATACGTTAGCGCCGCCTGGGCGCGGTTGAAGGCGTAGTCGGCGGAGGTCGCGCCGGACGCGCTCAGGCCGTTAACCGTGCTCGTCAGTCCGGAGACGTCGTACGTCAGGTTGCTGACGATCTGCGTGTAGTTGTAGGAGGACCAGCCTTCGCGGTAAAAGTCATTGCCGACGCTGGTCTTCTCGGTGCCGGCGAACTTCACCAGGGCGATGCGGTTCCGCTGGCTCTGGTCGGTAATCTTCGCGTTCTCTGCAGCCGTCGCATTGATGAATTTATTGACCGCGGTCTTGAGCGAGTCAATCTTCGTAGGCTGGTTCCAACCGCTAGCGATCTTTTCGGCCATCGAACCGGACACATCCAACACCAGCACGATGTCGAGTGGCTGGTTCGTCACGATCTCGCCCGTACCCGCGCTCTTCGCACCGGTGACGTTCAACGCCACCGTGTACGTGCCGTCTTCATTGGCGGTAACGGTCTTCTCGCGGGCCGGAGCAGACAACGTCGGATCATCCGGCACGCCGTTTGTTCCCTCGGTGGAAAGAGGAGCAGGCGCGCTGGCGGCCGCCTTCTCATCGGTGGTCTGCGATTGTGTCGTGGAGGCATTCCCATCGTCCGCCATGGCGGTCGCGCTCACGCCGGCGACGCCGCCAAGCATCGCTACGGCGGCCACGACGGCCACTAGCCGTTTGCCACTCCTGCCCGCTGCGGTCCCTACCGCTGCGAACCATTCGGCAATTCTCTTCATAACCTTGCCTGTCTCTTACGATCACGTACGCCAAAACCCGGCGTTACGCTTATAAGGCGTTACAGTATTAAGCAAAAAGCACGAATGCGTACACCCGGGTAGAGGGAATTTTTTACCCGACATTGAAAAGAACCTTGGAATTTTTGAAAAGTGGCACTCTCGTCATCCACCCTGCGATAACGCACTTTTCTTCTCGACGGGGCGTGCCGGTCCCACCATCTGGGAACTGAGGCGGATTTGCCGCCGCTGCGCGGGGGCCGGAGTTACTGACGACCGTCAGTATGCCACTGCTCCGCATGTGTGCAGTATCACATACCGCTACGCATACACGGAGACATACTACATGCAATTTCTGTGAACGCAAACATACGACTCACCAAGGCCGTGTTCTGTTGCGGGCGGTGGTGTTACGGGCAATGTTGTGGGTAGTACCCTAGCCACAAACCTATATAGTGGAGCGGATGACGGGAATCGAACCCGCGTAATCAGTTTGGAAGACTGAGGCTCTACCATTGAGCTACATCCGCGTTAAACGTCGCTTTTGGCGACTTGAGTTATTATACATATTTCTTCGGGGATGGCAAACGCGTGTGGCTGCAGCAGGACCAGCAAATCTAGTTGATGGATTGCGGCTTTGCCGAGGACTCCCCTCAGTCGCCTACGGCGACAGCTCCCCTCAAAGAGGGGAGCTGGAAACCGTCGAAATCACAAATGGATGAGCTGGGACTCGTATGGTTGGAGGTCGGCGCCCATCGCATTCAGAATCACGAACCAGCAGTTTTCGGGCAGCGAGTCGAGCTTGTCGATCTGGTTCTTGAGCAGGCGCACGTCGCGGCTGGTGAGCGCGCCCCACAGGTTAACCATGATGGAGACGTTGTACAGCATGTAGCACTCGGGGGCCTCGGGCGCTATTCCACAGAAATCGTCACCACCGCGGAGGCAATCGAACCATCGTGGCTCAGGGAAATATGGATATGCGGCATCGACCCCGCACCGATAGTCGAGCGCTGCGCCGAACGCGCATTCCGCCGCTCCTGCATCACTGCATAAGGCCCGTTATCGGAAGCAGAGGAATAAGCAGAGGAATAGCGAGCGCCGGCAGCCGAATTCGCGTAATCAGTTTGGAAGACTGACGCCGCCCCCTTACCCAGAGACACATGCGGCACACCACGGGAATCGTCCAAGATCTCGATTTCAGGCCACGGGAAATTATCAAGCGTGAACGGATAGGGGGCATCGCCAAGATAATCGCACCAGGCTTTGAGGAACGCCTCCTTGCCCGCCCATTTGGCGGCCAGATGGACGGCCTCCCCGTCATTCTTCTGGCGCGCGCGGTCGGATGCCTGCCGCACCTCACGCACGGAGAACAGCGCACGCATGCGAGACCCCGGCTCCGCCAACTGTTCGGCGAATGCGGCCACATCCACCACGTCATGCCCCAAACCACAAGTATTCATGCTTCCTATTGTGTACCGCTTCGCGCGTAATCTCTACACCTCATCAGAATTGGGGCCTGATTTCCATTTCAGGGGGAAAAGATTCACTATGCTGGATGACCTCGCGCAATACCGCAAACATCTTGGGCTGGCTGCCTAGCCGTCCAAAAAAACATCCGCGCCCCGCCCCGGAGGTCTATCTCCGTTTCGAGGGGCTGATTTGGCATTCGCCGGAGGTCTACTTCCGTTTCAAGGGGCTGGTCATCCTCCATACCACGAGTATCCGCAGCATAACGCCAACGCCATTCCGCCGTTTTTACGCCTTGTCTACTTGGGCAACAGCCCCTTGAAACGGAAGTAGACCTCCGGCGAATGCCAAATCAGCCCCTTGAAACGCAGAAAGCCCACTCCGAGGGAGGGGCTTTCGTATGTTCTGCATATTTCTCTCACTGAGTTTGTGCCAGCGAGAAAGCTCCAGGGAAACTCCCCTCACCCGCTTCGCGGGAGCTCCCCTCAAAGAGGGGAGCCGAGATCCGGTGCGCTACTGGCTCCCATCAACCGAGGGGAGCCAGAGAATATCAGGCCTCGTAGTAGCCGTCGGCACCGAGGCGGGCGTCCGGGTTGAGGAGCATCGCCTTTTCGACCTCGTGGTGGTCGTAGCCACGGTGATCCTCGCGGAAGCGACGGTTGTCGATCGGCTCGTAGAGCGCGGCGCGACCCATCATGCCTTCCTCAAGGTGACGCTGGCCGGCAGCCAGGCGGGCGTTGGCACGCTCACGCCAAGCTTCCAGTGCGGCCTCACCATCGGCCTTGGCCACGGCCGCCTCGAAGGCACCCGGATGGACCAGAGCCACGAAGCCGGAAACATGTCCGAAGCCGAGCGAGGTGGCCAGACCGGCCTTGACCGGGCGACCAGCGGTCTCGCGACCGAACTCGTCCTCACCACCGCCGATGCGCAGGGGCTTCCTAACCCAGACCATGTGGTCGTCGCGCTGGAGCTTCGGATCCACGCAGTCGAGCGCCGCGTTCGCCGGAATCACGCCGGACTTGAACAGCTGCGTCAGACCGTTGACCTGGAAGATGCAGGCACCACCCTTGGCGTGGCCGGTAAGCGTCTTCTGCGAGATCACGAACAGCGGGTTGCCGTCGGTGCGGCCGATGGCGTGGGCCAGCGTGTTGTGCAGCTCGGATTCGTTCGGGTCGTTGGCGTTGGTGGACGTGTCGTGCTTGGAGACCACGGCGATGTCGTCGGCTGAGACGCCGAGCTTAGCCAGGTCGTGCACGAGCTTGGAGTCCTTGCCACCGAGGCCGGCAGCCAGGGCACCGAGGCCCGGAGCCGGGATCGAGGTGTGAGCACCATCCGCGTAGGAGTGGATGAAGCCGACCACGGCCGCAACCGGCAGGCCGAGCTTTTCGGCGATGTCACCGCGGGTCACGAGGATCGTGCCGCCGCCCTGGGATTCCAGGAAGCCGCCACGGCGACGATCGTTCGCGCGGCTGAAGAAGCGCGCGTCGATACCCTTGCCATACATTTCCTCCGAGTTGGCGGTGGCGTTCATGTTGCCGAAACCGATCACGGATTCCACGCCGATGTCGTCGATCGCACCGGTGACCACGAAGTCGGCCTTGCCGAGGGCGATCTTGTCGACGCCCTCTTCAAGGGAGACGGCTGCGGTGGCGCAGGCGGAGACCGGCTGAATCATGTTGCCGTAGCCGCCGATGTAGGACTGCATCACGTGAGCCGCGACCACGTTCGGCAGGGCTTCCTGCAGGATGTCGGTCGGGATCTCGTGGTTGAGGAAGCGGTCGAGGTACAGCTTGCGCATCGACATCATGCCGCCAAAGCCGGTGCCCTGGGTCGAAGCCACCAGCGAGGGGTGGATGAACTCGAGGATTTCGGCCGGGGTGAAGCCGGCGCCCAGGTAGGCGTCCACAGTGGTGACGATGTTCCACAGGGCGATCTTGTCGACGTCGCCGACCATCGAGGCGGGGATGCCCCATCGGGTCGGGTCGAAGCCCTTCGGGAACTGGCCGCCGACTGTGCGGGTCATGGTGGCGCGGCGCGGCACGCGGATCATCGAGCCGGCGTGGCGGGTCACGTTCCATTCGCCGGATTCCTCATCCGGGGCGATGGTGGTGTGAGCCTCGTCCAACTTGACGTATTCGGCGGCGACTTCGCGGGTGGGTACAGAGAAGGTGACGTCGTGGTCGAGGAAGACCTCGGCTTCTTCTTCGTCAGCACCGTCCTTGTAGTCGTTGCCCATGCCTTCCTCGAACGGGCGGATGCCGGAGCGGGCCACGACCTCGTCGTGGTAGCGCTCGGCGATGTCCTCTTCGGGCACGAGGTTGCCGTCGGTGTCGTACCAGCCGGGCTTCGGGCTGTCGGCCCAAGTCAGCAGACCCATGTTCCACGCAAGTTCGAGCACTGCGCCGGCGCTCAGGTCGACAGTGCCGTCCGAGTGGATGCCGAGCTCGGCCTGGGTGCGCGTACGACCGGAGCCCCACGGGCCCAGCTCACCGACGGAAACGATGACGATTTCGTCTTCCGGCTTGGCGGTGACGTTGGTCCAGTCGGCAAGGTCGACCGAAGCCTGTTTGGTGACGATCGGGGTGGGCAGCGCCTTGATTTGCTGCCCACGCGAGGAGTCGGACAGTCCAGTGGACTGTCCGGCGACGGAGCCATCCGTTTCCTGAGACGAGGCCGCAGCAGCTTCCTTCTCGACGTCGGCCATGGCTTCGGCACGCAGGGCCTTGATGTCGATGGGCTCGGAGCCGAGGCCACCGGTCAGGTCCACATCGAGCGGGGCCTTGAGGGCCTGCTCGCGCGATTCGGCAGTGCACAGGTCAAGCAACTTGGCCGCAATCTGTGCGGTGGAGTAGGTGTGGATGCCGTGACGCTCAACGACGGCGACCAGCGGGTCGTTACCGCCCATCAGGCCGGTGCCACGCACCCAGCCGATCTTCGGGTGAGCGAAGGTGACGCGGCTCGACCACACCTTTTCGGCGCGGGCACGGTTGACGATGGCGTCGAAGGCGCTCTTGACCTCGCCGTAGGCACCGTCGCCGCCGAATACGCCGCGGTTCGGGGAACCGGGCAGCACCACGTGGAGCTTGTGCTGCACGTTGGTGTCGGCACCGATGTGGCTGAAGCCGGCGATGGCGCGTTCCACGCCCCACAGCATCAGTCGGGCCTGCGATTCGAACAGGTCGCCGGAGTCGGCGAGCGTGCCATGGACCGGCGGAGCGGCGAACGGGAAGAACAGAGTCGGCTCCCACGCGGGCTTCAGAATCGTGGTGGTAGCACCGGAGGTCTTCTTCTGCTCGTGGCCCACCCAGTCGACCAGTGCGTCGACGTCGCGGTAGCTGGAGAGGTTGGCCGGAACCAGCCACAGCTTGGCGTTGCCGGTAGCGTGCTCGCGGTAGGCCTGCTTAGCCCAAGCCTTAATGGACGGCTTGAAGCTGTGCGAGGTGGCCACCACAGTGGCACCGCCTGCGAGCAGGCCTTCGACCACCTGAGCGGCAATCGAGTTCGGGCTCACGCCGGTGACGATGGCGATATCATTCGCGTAACGGGAGGCGTTCTTGTTGGACGCAACCTGTTCGAGGGCCTCGGAGCCGGCCTTCTGGAAGGCGGCCTTGAGTTCTTCGCTCTCCGACTCGTTGGCGAACCACTGGGCTTCGGCGGCGATGGTCTTGCCAAGGCCGATGAAGCTGCCGTTCAAGGCGGCGGGATCGTTGTCGTAGTAGGCGCGGGCGAGGTCTTCACGGGCGGAGGCCCACCGATCATCGAAGAGGATGGCCTTGTTGGCGTCGAAGCGCGGAGCGACCTGCTTGGGCCAGTCGGAGCCAAGTTCGGCTTCAACCGCGGCCACGACGGCGGCGTTCTCGTCCTCGGATTCTTCCGGAGCCGGAGCGGCCACGCCGAGCTCGTTCAGCACGAAGCGGGCGGTGGCGGCGAGCACGCCGTTGGAACCGGTGACCTTCTCGGCGAAGGCGTCGAGCGCGGCGGAATCGACCACAGCGCCACCAGCGGCACCACCGGCGGACGGCAGGGCCACGGCAACACCCTTGAGCTGGGCGACGACCTCAACGGCCGCATCAATCAGCTTGTCGGCTTCCGGCTTGTTCTGCACGGCGGCGGTGGGCAGCTTGGCCAGGTCGCCGCCACGGGAGCTGGCACCCTCGCGAGTGTCGAGCAGCAGTGTGGCGAGCACGCTGGCCACCCAACCTTCACCGAGCTGCCATACGTTGGTCACGCGGTCGCGGATGTACTGCTGCTTGACGCCGGCGGCACCGAACAGCGAGCGCAGGCGGTCGCGCAGCGCCTCGGATAGCACGGCACCGAACGGCTTGTAGTTCGGGGCGGCCTTGTTGACGATTTGGGCGAGCTTGTCGAGCGTCGCTTCAGCAGCACCGTCCACGCTGGCGACTCCCAGCTCGGAACTGATGTCCATGAGCAGCTGGTTGCGGCGAGAAGAGACACCGTTAGTCAGGGTGTCGGTGGTGTCGTTGCTGCCGATCTGGTCGATGCGCACCTTGGCGGAGTAGGCCATGAGCACGCCGATGGCATCGGAAGCCTTGAAGGGCAGGTCGGCGACGGCGGCACCGGACGGCGCGCCGGCCGCGGCCTGCCCTGATTGCAGGCCGCGCGAGGAGTCGGACAGTCCAGTGGACTGTCCGGCGACGGAGCCATCCGTTGTCTGAGCAGCCTCAGTCACGGCATTTGCCGGAGCGGCACCGGAACCGAGCTCGGCAACGGCGGAACCACCGGCAGGAGCGGTTTCGACCGGGGCCGAGGCCGCAGCCTCTTCCGGCTCATCGTCGGGAACCAGCGAATCGGTGTCGGTCATGTAGACGCGGCCTTCATCGCGGCCGACGTTGTAGACGACCGTATCGTTGCCGGCGAACTCGGGCAGATGCAGGGTCTTGGCACCGAGGTTGGCCAGGGTCGGGGCGTTGCCGAGGCCGACTTCGACGTATTCTTCCACGCCGAGGCCGCCCTGTTCGCGCTGACCGAAGAGCAGCGCCTGGGTTTCAATCCAACGCACCGGGGAGGCGAACTGCCAGGAGAGCAGTTCGGTCAAGAGCAGACGGCCGAGCTTCTGGTCGTCATCGGCGTAGGAATCCCACACGGCCGGGTCGTCGAGCGCGGCCTTGATACGCTCGGACGGCACGACTTCGAGGATCTTGGCGGCGAATTCCTTGGTCATCTCGAACGGGGTGGCCACCAGGTTCGGGATGTAGCGGTCCACCAGACGGCCACGGTAGTCGATGTAAGCGGGAAGCAGCGCGTCGAGCTTGTCGCGGAATTCCGGCACGCCCTTGCGCAGCAGTGTGGAGTGGAACGGCACATCGATGCCGGGCACCAGCATGAACGCGGGCTTGCCACCGAATGCGGCCACGCGGCGGGCGGAATCGGCCTTCAGGGCCTTGAGTCCGGCGATCGTACCGGCGATGGCGTACTGCTGGCCGGCGAGGTTGTAGTTCACGATCTCCAGGAATTCGCCGGACGCCTTGGCCACGGATTCCACGTATTCCTTGACGTGCGCGTCGTCCACACCGAACTGGTTCGGGCGCAGGGCACCCATGCGGTAGTTGGAGCGACCCTGTGCGTCACGCTCGATGAGGTGGTGCATGGTGGAACCACGGTGGAACACGAGCTCCAGCACGGTTTCCAGCGGAATCACGTCGGCGAACGCGGACAACGCGTTGTATTCGCCGAGCGAGTGGCCAGCGAAGTATGCAGGCCAGATATCGGCGCCGGCTTCGCGCAGACGGGCGGTCTGGGCAAAAGCAACCGTCGCGAGCGCCACCTGCGTGAACTGCGTCAGGTTGAGCAGGCCTTCGGGGTGACGGTAGGTCACGCCGTTGGCGGTGAGCTCCTTCGGGTTATCGCGCACGAGGCCCAGGATCGAGAAGCCGAGCTTGGAGCGGGTGAGCTTGTCGGCGCGCTCCCACACGTCGCGGGCGGCGGCGGACTTGGCACGCTCGTCCAGAACCATGCCCTGCTTCTGGATGCCCTGGCCGGGGTAGACGAAGGCGGCGCGCGGTGCGCGGACCAGTGCGGTGCCGCGGGAGACGAGCTGGCCGTCGATACGGCAGGTGACTTCGAGGGTCATGCCGCCGTGGCGCACCTTGCCGACGCGCTCGACGGAGATTTCGACGGTGTCGTCAAGCTGAACCATGCCGTACATGTTGTAGGTCCAGCCGGCAATCTCGTAGTGGGCATCCTTCTCGTCCAGCGCCTGCACGGCGTGCTGGGCGGTGGCGGACAGCCACATGCCGTGCACAAGCGGAGCGGCCAAACCGGAGATGCGAGCGCCACGAGTGGAGGTGTGGATCGGGTTGAAGTCGCCGGAAGTGCGGGCGAAGGCGGTCATGTCGTGTGGGGCGACGACCTTCACGCGGCGCAGCAGACGGCGCGGCGTGGGCGCGATCTCCTCGTGCTCGGCGTCGCCGAACTCGGGGGCGTCTGCCGGCAAAGCATCGGAGTAGACGCGGCCGCGGATCGCGAAACGCTCGGTTTCGCGGGCAAGCAGCGTGCCGTCGGCAGCGGTGTGGGTCACGTGGATGGTGACCACGCGGCCGGAGGCGGACTCGAAGTAATCCTCAGCCCAAGACTTCAGGGTGATGGTTTCACCGGTGTGCTTAAGCAGGTCCTCCTCGTTCACCTCAAGTTCGATGAGGTGGTCGAGGTGGACGGCGTTGAGCAGGCCTTCAATCACCGGGTAGCCCTTGACGTACACGGAGCCGAGCGCCGTGTAAATCGCCGGCCAGGCCGGGCCGACCAGCGCATCGGGAGCGATGCGGCTGGGCTGCAGGGTCGTCGGCAGAGCGGCGCCGGTGGCCGCTTCGTGGTCGAAGCCGAGGTTGGCGGAGAGGGTGTAGGCGGCGGTGGCGGTAGCAAACGGACGCTCGTCAGAGGTCTTGCCGTCAAGCTGCGGCATCTCGGTGAGCTTGTCGCCGGTGATGGCGGTGTTGCCGATGCCTGCGGTGGCGGCGAGCATCGCGTAGACGTCCGGAATCAGGCGTTCGCGGTCCACGACCGGCACACGGCCGGGCTCGGTGCCTTCCACGATGAGCGGGATGACGATATCGCGCACGGCGTGCTTGGAGGTGCCGCCGTCCGGGTCGTTGTCCCAGTAGGTGTCGAGGTGGATGTCCAGATCGTACTTGCCGGCCGCGGCGTCAAACGCGCGGATCTCGTAGTACTGGTCGCCCAGGGCGGTGCCGTAGGCGGGGTTGTCGGTGATGTGGCCGACCCAGGAGATGTTCGGGGACTTGCGGATGAAGTCCTCGGCGCTGGTGGCCTCGCCGAGTGCGGCGAAATCGTCGTTCTCAGCGGCATCGGCGGCCTGCTGTTCGTCCTGCACGCGCTTGATGGCGGCGGTTTCGAAGCGGCCGAGGATGTCGGCGATCGGCTCGTCGATGGTGGTGATGCCGGCCACGGAGATCGGGCCGGGGATGGCACGCACGGAATCGGCGGAGTAGCGCTGGTCTTCGGACTGCCAGAGCTGGTCCTGACCCCACCAACGCAGCAGGTCGTTGTCGATGACGGGCACGAACGGCATGGGCTTGGGGTATTCGCGCACGAGCACCGGGAACCAAGCCACGTCGGCCGGAACCACCTTGAGTTCGGCGGTCTGCGGGTAGGCCAGTGCGAGCTTTTCGAGTGCGGGGGCCGGATCGGCGAGAATGTCGTCGTGGGTCAGCAGGTCAGCGGCAGCTGCCTCTTCAGCAGAAACGCCATCAGCGGTGAACAGCTTGGAGGTGAATTCGCCGGAGTCCGTGTCGTTCACACGGGCTTCGATGCGCTGCAGTAGGTGCTGGAAGCGGTCGGCGTAAGTCGGGTCGACCCACGGGAAGGCGAGTTCGGCGAAGCGCTGCGCCCACTCAAGGTAGGTCATGGAGGCCAGGTCTCCGAAATAAGGCTTGGCGGTCTTGTTCAGGGCTTCGATGATTTCCTTGCGGCGGGAGTCGAGCTCTTCGGGGTGCTTCATGACGCGCACGAGCAGACGGCCGCATTCGGCGGAGTCGTTCTCGAGCTCGTAAATGTCGGCGTGCAGGTGGCTCAGGCCGGAGGACATGCCGCCGACGGACTTGCCGGACGGCACCCAGTGGGCGGCCTGCGGGGCGAACACGTCGTCGGACTTGGCGTCGGCCGGAATGCCGGGCGTCTTGACGAGCAGCTGCTTGACTTCGGGGCTGGTGTGAGCCTCCTTGGCGGTCATCGCGGCGGTGCCGATAAGCACACCGTCGACCGGCATGTCGGGCAGGCCGTAAGCGTGGGCCCACTGGCCGGAAATGTAGTCGGCAGCGCGTTCAGGGGTGCCGATGCCGCCGCCGGCGACCAGCACGAGGTTGTCGCAGGCGCGCACTTCGGCGTAGGTGGCGGCTAGCAGGTCATCCAGCGCTTCCCAGCTGTGGTGGCCGCCGGCTTCACCGCCCTCAACCTGAATCATGATGGTGGTGGGGGCCACGGCCTTGGCGATACGCACAACCTGGCGAATCTGGTCAACGGTGCCGGGCTTGAAGCTCACGTACGGCAGGCCGTCAGCCTGCAGGTTCTTGATGAGCTCCACGGCTTCGTCCAGCTCAGGGATGCCGGCGGAGACGACCACGCCGTCGATCGGCGCGCCGGATGCGCGCTTCTTGGGCACGATGCGGGAGGAGCCGAACTGCAGGTTCCACAGGTAACGGTCCATGAACATCGCGTTGAATTCGACCGTGCGGCCTTCCTCCAGCTCGTCTTCGAGGGCAGCGATGTGGCGGTCGAATACTTCGGCGGTCACCTGGCCGCCGCCGGCGAGCTCGGCCCAGTAGCCGGCGTTGGCCGCTGCGGCCACGATTTCCGGTTCCACGGTGGTGGGGGTCATGCCGGGCAGCAGCACCGGCGGCTTGCCGGTGAGCTTGGAGAACTTGGTGACCAGCTTGGCGCCGGCCGGGGTGTTGATGACGCGCGGGGCGAACGCCTTCCAGTTCTGGGTGCGCTCAGGCTCGCTTTCCAGCATGGAGAGCGTGGAGCGCTCGGCCAGCGTGGTGGCTTCGACCACGCCGATGCCGGTGCCCTGCACCACGTTGCCGATCAGCTTGCCGAGCGTGTTGCCGGGGCCGAGGTCCACGATCCACAGCTTGGACGGGTCGGCGTCGTCGAACAGCGCCTTGACGCGGGCGTTCCAGTCCACGTGGTTCAGGAGCACTTCCTCGGCGAGTGCACGGGTGCGCTTCTGGTCGAAGCCGCAGGCGCCGGCCCAGGCCACGGTCTGTTCGACGGCGTCGGCCATGAGCGGCGAGTGGAAGGGCAGGGTGACCTCAAGGTATTCGAGGGTCGGGTTGAACACGGTGCCGCCGTGGAGCTTCTGCTCGCGCAGCTTGGCCTGATGCTGGTGTTCGCGCTCGGCTTCGAGGGCGAAAGCGGCCAGGTCTTCCGGGTAGCCGGACAGCACGTGGTGGTTGTCGGAGTTGGTGACGGCGATGGAGATCGGGCCGCGAGCGTTGTTGACGCGGGCCACCAGCGCCTCGACCTGGGCGCGGGTGGCGCCCTTGACGGAGAGCATCGGGCTGGCTTCGCCGTACTTGGGGTTCAGGCCCAGTTCGCGCACGCGGCGGGTTCCGGCGGCGCCGATCAGGGCGGCCACGGCCAGAATCTCGTCAAGCGTGGTGCCGGCGGCCTCGATGGAGCCGGCGGCCTCGATGGCGCGGGTCATGTGCACGGCGAGCACGCCCTGGGAGTGGCCGAGCACGGCGAGCGGCTTGGCCTGGGCCACGCTGTAGCCGAGGTGTTCGAGGTCGAGCAGGGCGCCGAGCTGGGTCAGCGCCACGCCTTCCACGGACGCGGTGGCGTCGGCTGCGGCGCCGAGGCGTGCCGGGTTCGGGGCGAAGCCGAACAGGTCGACCGGACGGCCGGTGGTGGCCAGCAGGTCGGCGGCGACCGGGGTGAGCAGTCGGCCGGCTGCGGCGACGTGGCCGCGCAGGGCCTCGTCAAGGCTGGGATCGGTGGTCTGGTCTGCCAGGGCTACCGGCCACGGGGTGGACTGGCCGGCGAAGGCGAGCGCATGGGGCTCGGTGGCTAGGCGATTGAGGAAGAAGGTGGTCATTGCTTTCCTTACTTGTGTTTGGTTGACGTCTTCAAAAATCAGAGGGGCTGGTTGCCGTGGTGTTTGGTGGTGCGCTTGACGCGCCGCTTGGTGGCGAGCGTGGCCAGCGATTCGACAATCACCTCACGGGTCTGTTCGGGGTCGATCATGCCGTCGATCTGCCCGATTTCCAGTGACAGGTTCGCGTTGACGGTGCTGGTCTCGTACTCCTTGATGTACTTGGCCCGCAGCGCATCGACGTCCTGTCCGGAGGCCTTGGCCTTGGCCAGGTCGTGGCGGTGGATGATGTTCACCGCGCCGGCCGCGCCGAGCACCGCGATCTGGGAGGAGGGCCACGCGAAGTTCAGGTCCGCGCCGATGGCCTTGGATCCCATCACGATGTACGCGCCGCCGAACGCCTTGCGCAACACCACGGTCACCATCGGTACCTGTGCGTTGGCGTAGGCGTAGATCACCTTGGCGCCGCGGCGGATGATGCCGGCGTGTTCCTGGTCGGAGCCGGGCTTGTAGCCGGGCACATCCACGAGGGTGACCACGGGCAGGTTGAACGCGTCGCACAGGCGTACGAATCGGGCGACTTTCTCGGACGAGTCGACGTCCAGGATGCCGGCGAGCACGTTCGGCTGGTTCGCCACGATGCCAACCGGCTTGCCGTCGATGCAGGCGAAGCCGACGAGCGCGGAGGCGCCGAACAGTTCCTGCACCTGCACGAATTCGCCGTAATCGACGATGCAACGAATCACTTCGAGCATGTCGTAGGGCTGACGTTCGTTGGTGGGCACGATGGTGGCAAGTCGCTTGGCGGTCTCGCGTTCGGCGCGGGTGACGGCGTAGGCGTAGACCGGCGGCTTGCTTTCGCTGTTGGACGGCAGGTAGGCGAGCACGGTGCGCGCATAGTCGATGGCGTCGGATTCGTCCTCGCCGAGGTAGTGGGCCACGCCGGACACCCGGTTGTGCACTTCGCCGCCGCCGAGGTCGGCCATGGAGATGGTCTCGCCGGTCGAGGCCTTGACCACGTCCGGTCCGGTGACGAACATGTTCGAGTTCTCACGGGTCATGATGATGAGGTCCGTCAGGGCCGGGCAGTAGACGGCACCGCCGGCGCAGGGGCCGAGAATCAGGCTCAGCTGGGGCACGAAGCCGCTGGCCTCGCAAGTCTTGCGGAAGATGCGACCGTACTGGGTCAGGGCGGCCACGCCCTCCTGGATGCGGGCGCCGCCGGAGTCCACGATGGCCACGATCGGCACTTTGAGGTCGATGGCCATGTCCATCAGTCGGCAGATCTTCTCGCCTTCGGCGGTGCCGAGGGTGCCGCCCTTGACGGAGAAGTCCTGGGCGTAGACGGCCACTTTGCGGCCGTAGACCTGGCCGAAGCCGGTGATGACGGCCGCACCGGCGTTGCCGCCGGCGATATTGCCGCCCTGGAAGCGGCCGATCTCCTCGAACGTGCCGGTGTCGAAGAGCAGGTCGAGGCGTTCGCGCGCGGTTTTCTTGCCTTTGGCGTGCTGCTTGTCGCGGGCGCGCTCTTCGGCGGCGCGGGCCAGTTCGGCGGCCTTGACCACAGCGGTGCGCAGCGGCTGGTGGGCCGAAGGCTGGGCGGCGTTGGCGGCCGAGGCCGCAGCCGCGGCCTTCACGGCCTGCGAATCCATGATGTCAGTCATTGCCACCCTCCTTCTTGGCGTCGGTGGCCTTATCGGCTCCTTCTGACGAGGGAGCTGTCGACGCAGCCGCCTGAGGGAGAGATCCCGGCGCAGCCGCAGCAGCCTTGGCCTTGCCGGCGTTCACGTCCAGCGTGACCAGCGTGTCGCCGGCCTCCACGCCGTCGGCCGGGCCAACGAAAATCTTCTTCACTTCGCCGGCGGCCGGCGCGTACACGTAGTTCTCCATCTTCATGGATTCGAGCACCACCAGAAGGTCGCCCTTGGCCACCTGCTGGCCTTCGGACACGTTGATGCGCGTGACCACGGCCTGCATCGGGGAGGCGATGACGCCGGATTTGGCGCCGTCGTTGGCCGCGGCGGCACTGGAGGCCACGTTGTGCAGTCCCGCACCGCGCAACGGCTGGGTGGGTCGCTTGGCACCACGGGCGCGGGCCGAGCCGGTGATGTTCTCCACGATGTCGAGTGGCACGGTGAGCTTGACGCGGCGGTTGTTCATCTCGATGACGAACGTCTCCGACTTGGACTTGTCGGGCGCGGCCGGGGCAGCGGCACCCGGGGCGGCGGCCAAGGAGGCCGGCTGGCCGGAGGCGGCGGAAGCCGGTGTACGGTTCAGGTACGTGCGCTCCAGCCACTTGGTGGACACGGCGAACGGGTGGCCATGCTCGGCGGTGAAGTCGTCGTTGCGGAAGATTTCCTTGAACAGCGGAATCGGCGTGGGCACGCCTTCGATCACAAGCTCATCGAGCACGCGGCGCACACGGGCCACGGCGTCGAGACGGTTCTGGGCGGTGACGATGACCTTGCCCATCATCGAATCGAACTTCGGGGAGATGGTGTCGCCCTGTTCCACACCGGTATCGATGCGCACGCCGGGGCCGGCCGGCCACTGGATCTTCTCCAAGGTGCCGGAGCCGGGGGTCAGGTTGGTGGCCGGGTCTTCGCTGGTGATGCGCAGTTCGAAGCTGTGGCCGCGCAGTTCGGGGGCGCGGGTGAGCTCGCCACCGGCGGCGATATTGAGCTGTTCGCGCACCAGGTCGAGGCCGCTGACCTCTTCGGAGACGGTGTGCTCCACCTGCAAGCGCGGGTTGACTTCCAGGAAGTACACCTTGCCGTTCGGGGTCACCATGAATTCGCAGGTGCCCAGGCCCACGTAGCCGACCGTGGTGAACAGGCGGCGGGAGTATTCCTCGAGCGTGCTGATGATTTCCTCGGACAGGAAGGGCGCGGGTGCCTCTTCCACGAGTTTCTGGTTGCGGCGCTGCAGCGAGCAGTCACGGGTGGAGTACACGGTGAAGTTGCCGTGCGAGTCGCGCCCGGACTGGGTCTCGACGTGGCGTGCCTTGTCCACGAACTTCTCGATGAAGTATTCCTTCAGATCGCCGCCTTGCAGCGCGTCGTGGTTCATGTAGAAGCGGCGCAGCTCCTCGTCGTCATGCACCACGGTGATGCCGTGGCCGCCACCGCCATCAGTGCGCTTCATCATGATCGGGTAGCCGTGGGTGTGTGCGAAGTCGAGCAGCGTGCGCACGTCGGTCACCGGTTCGGACAGGCCGGGCACTGGCGGCACTTTGGCGCGTAGGGCCACGCGGCGGGCGGTAATCTTGTCGCCCAAATCCACCAGCGCGGTGTGGTGCGGGCCCACCCAGATGGCACCGGCATCCTCGACCTTCTGCGCGAAGCTCGGCACTTCGGAAAGGAATCCGTAGCCGGGGTGCACGGCATTCGCACCGGTCTTGTGCAGGATGTCAATCAGCAGATCTTCGTTGAGGTACGTGTCCTTGTAGGTGTCGCCGGAGAGCAGGTATGCCTCGTCGGCCATGTCCACATAGCGGCTATTGCGGTCCTGTTCGGAGTAGACGGCCACGGTGGAGATACCCATCTCCTTGGCCGTGCGCACCACGCGAAGCGCAATCTCGCCTCGGTTCGCAATCAGCAGTTTTTTGACGATAGAAGCCATAGTGTCAAATTGTGCTCTCTATATAGAGGAGAGGGCAAGCCGCGTTCACACAAAAGCTTTCACGCCCTTTTGTAGGCTACGAACAAACGCGCGCGTAGGTTCCGGCAACGTAACCGTTGGCGCCTGCTATCAAAAACGTTGCAAATCCGCCGATTGCACATCCTTGCGCGCCGACTCAAGAAATTGACGTTACGGTTGTGTTCGTCAACTTATGACAAATCGAAATCGACAATTTTGTAAATTGGTACGAAACCGCACGAAATCGAACACCTCTACGATGGCAACCGTAAGTTCGGGGGAAGGCTCATCTGCGGGCGAACGGAAGGTGACCGGACCGGCATCGGTCCATCGCCGCACGATTCGCCCGCACAGGGTCGGATTCATTTGGGACCGTCCACCATATGGACGGTTCGGACTGTCGGGGATACCGCACGACCCGCCGGAACCTCCCCTCATCCATCGCATACCGCCCGCCGTTCACGGCGATATCACGCAACATAGGGGTCATTGATATGCAGACTTCACACACCACCGCATCCGCTGCGGCCACCACATCGCTCGCCCGTCGTATCGTCGCCGCATCCTGGAAGCCGGTGCTGTTCGCCGTGCTGATGTGGCTGTCCGCGGCCGCCGGCGAGATTCCGATTCCGGGCACGCCGGTGCCGATCACGCTGCAAACGTTCGTGGTGATGCTCGCCGGTCTTATGCTGCCGTGGCGTCAGGCCGGCGCCGCCGTCGCCACCTATCTGGCGGCCGGTGCGGTCGGCCTGCCGGTGTTCGCCGGCGGCACCTCCACGCTGGCCCTGGTCGGCCCGAGCGCCGGCTTCCTCTTCGGCTTCCTGCCGGGTGTGGTGGTCATCGCCCTGCTGCGCGGCAAGTCCGACACTTCGTCCTTCGCGGCCGCCGCGCGCACCGCGGGCCGCTACCTGCTGGCCGCGCTGGTCGGCGGCGTCGTGGTGGTGTACGCCTTCGGCTTCGTCATCCAGTCCGCGCTGACCGGTGCGCCGCTCGCCGCCGTGGCCCTGGCCTCCATGGGCTTCGTGGTTGGCGACGCCATCAAGGCCGTGGTGGCCTCTCTGGCCGCCGCCGGCCTGTCCAAGCTCGGTCGCTGACCTGAGCTACTAGCTAGCTACTGGCCGGCTATTACAGCACTCCCACATCGGCGGTGCGGACCGTATGGTCCGTGCCGTCTTGTGTTCTCAGGATCAGTGAGGCGTCTTCGTTGAGGCCGATGGCTTCGCCGGTCAGCGTGGTGCCGTCCGTGAAGTGCGCCTCGACCTGACGGCCGCGCGCCCAGCACACCGCCTTCACCTCCTCGCGCAACGACTCGGCCTGGCCCTTCGGGTCGGCGATGAACTTCACCAACCGCTCGCGGAAGCCCTCGACCTGACGTTCGGCCACCGCATCGCGCATCTCGCCGAACGACGGCAGCCCGGAGACATGCAGCTGCAGCGAGGTCGATTGCGGCGTGGGCAGCCGACAGGCGCCCAAGGCCAGGTTCAGGCCGACGCCGAACACGATGACGACGTCGTCATCGGCATCAGCATCAGTACCGGTACCGGACGACGGCGGAATCACCAGTTCCGAGAGCAGCCCGCCCAGCTTGAGCCCGTGGCAGAACACGTCGTTCGGCCATTTGAGTTCCAGCGAGCAGTCCGGCTGGTTCGGCGCGGCACCGTATTCCTCGATCATGCCGTTCAGGGCGTCCAGCGTGACCAGTCCGGCGATCATCTGCAGCCAGCCATTGACGGATTCGTCGGTGGCGATCGCGCGCGGAATGCGCACGGCATAGGACATCGTCGAGCAACGGCCGGGCTGACTGACCCACTTGTGACCATTGCGCCCACGGCCGGCGGTCTGCCGGTCGGCGGCCACCACGGCCACCGCCAGTTCGCCGTCCTGGTGGTCGGGCAACGTCAACGCCCCGTCGCCAATCATCTGTACGGCCAGCGCGTTGGTCGAATCGGTTTCGTCCACGGCGACCACATGATCTGCGACGGCTGTAGTTCTGGGTAGCTGCGGCGTTGCAGCTTTCAACGCAATCATCATGGGCACTACGTTACCTCGATTTTGGCGCGATATGCCCGCGTTATTCCATGGAAAAGCGCGCAAAATCAACTATTTTCACCCACATAGCCCATGTTAACGTTCACAACTTCGGAAATTCCGCATTCGCCGACCCCACGCATGCACCCGGCCGTCATATTGGCTTGCGAACAATGGCGATGCCCGGCAGACATCGAATATCAACCGTTGACCTGTGCGGCTACCATATATTGTCATGACGTCACCAGCCACCGCGAAGCTTGCCGCCGTATCCAGCCGCCAGTCCCACCCGCATCTTGCGCGCGCGGGCGCTGCCGCGCGCTGGACACTGGCCGTGCTGGCCGGCCTGTGGCTTGCACTGTGCACGGCGGTCGGCCCGCTGTTGCCGATAGCGCG
>OAWZ01000434.1_pt1 | contig 23139 bp, 21 predicted proteins | sample 1477091 | NCBI WGS metagenome assembly OAWZ01 (sample SAMEA2580282, study PRJEB22360) | human gut metagenome | biome: human gut; feature: human-associated habitat; material: faeces | place: Denmark | collected 2008/2010
GATCAGCGTCCGCATACCAGTAACGGGCCGGGATTTCTTGAAATGGTTTCTCCTGATTATAACGGACAAAGTTTTTATATAGACAAGCCATCAGTAGCAGAAAACAACCTTATTACTGCAAGCTGCACCGGGGCTTTGTTGTGGACAAAACACATTATTGAGTATTTAGATGTTTTTCAATCAGACACATTGGAATCGTGGTACAAATACTTCAGTACCGGTGAACCTCAATATTTCTTTGCACTTATGCAGACTTTGCCGTCTGAAAAAGGATGATATCAGTATTAAAGATCAAAAAGAACCGATCCCCCTAAGGCATCAGTTCTTCCTGTTCATTGATCCTCTGACAAAGCGTCGAGTATCTCTTCTGTTCATTTACATTCTGAATCATCTGCTGTACCGTTGACTTCCGGCCCACCATCGTAATACACTGCTTCGCCCGGGTCACTCCGGTGTAGAGAAGATTTCTGTTAAACAAAACTCTCGGTCCCGTAAGCAGCGGCATGACCACTGCCGGATACTCACTTCCCTGTGACTTGTGGATCGTCACCGCATAGGCCAGTTCCAGCTCATCCAGCATGGAATAAGAATATTCCGCCACTCTGATGTCGTCAAAGACTACGGTGACTTTCTCCGTGTAGTCATTGATCCTTGTGATCCGTCCGATATCGCCGTTGAAGACGCCTTTGCCCTCTTCCACGGTAAATCCCTTCTCATTCTTTACTTCCCACTCCATCTGGTAATTGTTCTTGATCTGCATGACCTTGTCGCCTTCACGGAACAGACAGGAAACCGCCTGTTTCTCCTGCTTTTCCTCCGCCGGAGGATTCAGGTATTCCTGGAGAACTTCGTTGAGCTTATCGACACCCAGTTCCCCCTTGCGCATAGGGGTCAGCACCTGAATGTCATACGGCTTGGCATTTACATAAGCCGGCAGCTTATCTCTCACCAGGTATACTAAAACACCTAAAATATCTCCGAGCCTCTCTCTCTCAAGAAAGAAAAAGTCCCTGCTCTTATTATCGAGCTCAATAGACTTCCCCTCATTGATCCTGTGGGCGTTGCTTACAATATGGCTGGCTTCATCCTGCCGGAAAATCTGATTCAGTTCCACCACCTTAAAAGATCCGGAAGCAATCATATCCTTCAGCACATTTCCCGGGCCGACGGAAGGAAGCTGGTTGGCATCCCCCACAAACACAAACCTTGTACCCGGAACCGCAGCGCTTAAAAGGGAATTCATCAGAAAAATATCCACCATAGACATCTCATCCACGATGATCACATCCGTTTCAATAGGATTCGCGGCATTCCGTTCAAACTTCATGCTGTCCCCGCTGCTGGAATCCCCATTCAATTCCAACAGACGGTGGATCGTGGTCGCCTCATATCCGGTAGCCTCTGTCATCCGTTTTGCCGCCCTCCCCGTGGGGGCCACGAGTCTGATATCCAGAGTTTCAGACTCAAAGTAGCGGATCATTCCGTTGATGGTCGTCGTCTTACCCGTTCCCGGGCCTCCGGTCAGAATCACGACTCCATTTTCGGCGACGGCTTCTATGGCTTCTTTCTGTTTCTCCGCAAAGGTAATCTGAAGACCGTCTTCAATCTTTGCGATCATAGTCCTCACCTCGGAAACAGACACATCGTAAGTCATATTGAGATCGCACAGCATCCTGGCCGTGTTAAGTTCCAGATAATACTGGGCCGCCCCATAAATTCTTGTCTGGTCCTCCTCTTCTTTTATAATAATCTTTTTCTCAATCATCATGTCCAGAAGATGAGGCTCGATCATCTCCTCTTCCACCTCAAGCATCCTTGAAGTATTTCTTAAAAGGATTTCTTTGGGCAGATAAATATGCCCTGATGCAAGACCCTGCATCAGAGTATAAAAAATGCCCGATATGATCCGGTAATCCGAACTGCTGCCGATACCAACCTGCCTGGCGATTTCATCAGCAATCTTAAATCCTACGCCTTCTATATCATCCGCCATCTGATATGGATTGTTCTGGATCACCCCGTACAGCTTATCGCCGTACTCCTTAAAAATCTTCACCGCCAGATTAGTGGTAATCCCATAGCCAGACAGAAACATCATGGCCTGGCGCATTTCCTGCTTCTCAGAAAACTCCACCGCGATGCTGCGTGCTCTCTTTTCGGTGACTCCCTTTACCTCCGCAAGCCTCTCCGGTTCCTCCTCGATAATGCGGAACGTGTCCATCTTAAACTTTTTGACGATTCTCTTGGCGATCGCCGGGCCAACCCCTTTGATTGCCCCGGAGCCCAGATACCGTTCCATGCTCTGAATGTCATCCGGCATCGTAACTTCATAGGAAGTCATCTGAAATTGTGGGCCATGGACCGGATGTTCCACATATTCCCCTTCCAGTTCCATATACTCGCCTTCGTGCAGAAATTGGAATACCCCGACTACAGTCTCCTCATCGCCGTCCATATCAAGACTCAGCACCGTATATCCATTGTCCTCATTTCGAAAACGGACATGATCAACATATCCGGAAATCCGTCCCATACTTCTCCCCTCCTTTACACAAACGCCCGGCGTAACAAAACAACCAGGATAAAATACCCTGGTTGTCCTCTGCCGGCTTAAAAAAGCGCTGAAAAAACTAAGTGATTATTTCTCGCCCTTTTTGTCTTCTCCGGATAAAAATTCAATGTATTTTCCAGTACCGATGGCAACTGCTGTCAGTGGATCTTCTGCTGTCATCGTGTTGATTCCTGTCTTAGATTCGATCAGTTCTTCCAGACCCTGGATCAGAGATCCTCCTCCGGTCAGAACGATCCCGCGGTCTGAGATATCGGCCGCAAGCTCAGGCGGAGTTCTCTCCAGTACGTTGTGAACAGCATCTACGATCTGGTAAGCAGGCTCTCTTAAAGCCTCTTCTGTCTCTTCGGATGTAACAGTCACGGTCTTTGGGAGTCCTGTCACAAGGTTTCTTCCGCGGACATCCATCGTCGCATTTTCCGGACGTTTGTAGACAGTGCCGATGTTGATCTTAATGTCCTCAGCAGTACGCTCACCGATCAGTAAGTTATGTTTTTTGCGCATGTAGCGCACGATTGCCTCATCAAAATCATCTCCGGCAACCTTGATGGAAGTGCTGACAACGACTCCTCCAAGAGAAATAACAGCGATGTCGGCTGTTCCTCCCCCGATGTCCACGATCATATTTCCGCATGGCTTTGCGATATCGATTCCGGCGCCGATGGCTGCCGCAACAGGTTCTTCAATAATGGATACTTCCCTTGCACCTGCCTGGTAGGTCGCATCCTCAACTGCCTTTTTCTCTACTTCCGTGGCACCGCTCGGCACACACACGCTGATGCGCGGCTTCCGTCCGAAAATAGACTTTCCGACGGTGCGGTTGATAAAGTAGCTTAACATCTTTTCTGTCACTGTATAGTCAGAAATTACACCCTGGCGCAGCGGACGCACTGCAACGATATTCCCCGGTGTTCTTCCCAGCATCAGACGGGCTTCTTCCCCGATTGCCTTGATCTTGTTTGTATCTCTGTCAAATGCCACTACAGATGGCTCTTTTAAAACGACTCCTTTGCCCTTTGCGTAAACCAGGACGCTGGCCGTACCTAAATCAATTCCTTTAATATATACTAAAATACTCGCAGTACCTAAATCAATTCCGATATCTGAACCTGCCATGTTTCAAAATTCCCCTTTCGAATTTTCTATTATTATCATTATGTTAAATGTCAATTATTCGTATACACGCTCTTTTTAATTATAAACAAAGTCAGAAAAATTTCAATTGTTTTTTACGTATTCCAACAAAATTCAGCAAAAATTAAGATTTCTGAAATATCTATACTGATTCCCACCTGCCTGAGGCTCCGCATGGCAGAACCAAGCCATTTGAAGAAACCGGAAGCCCGATCTCATCTGCCGTCACTTTCCCGCCGAACTTTGCTTTGACTTCCGTTCCCAGCATATAGGAGAGCACAGCCGGCTGGAGTCCGGTCGTATAAGAATTGATCAGAAAAAATAAGGGGTTTTTCGACAAAATCTTTGTACAGAGCTGAACAAGCGGAAAAATCTTTTCCTCAATCTTCCAGATCTCTCCTTTTGGTCCCCTGCCGTAGGACGGAGGGTCCATGATGATCCCATCGTAGTGGTTCCCCCGGCGGATCTCCCTCTCTACAAATTTCACACAGTCGTCCACCAGCCAGCGGATCGGTTTGTCTTTCAGGCCGGAGGCCTGGGCATTCTCTTTTGCCCAGTTCACCATGCCTTTGGAGGCATCCACGTGAGTCACGGATGCCTGCCGCTAATGTGGCGCCGCCTGTGTAGGCAAACAGGTTCAGCACCTTTACAGGCCGCCCGGCCTTTTTGATCTTATCTGAAAACCAATCCCAGTTCACTGCCTGCTCCGGAAAAACTCCTGTGTGTTTAAAGCTGAATGGCTGCAAATGAAATGTAAGTTCCCTGTACCTGATATCCCAGGTCTTAGGGAGATCAAAGAACTCCCACTGTCCGCCGCCTCTGCTGCTCCTGTGATAATGTCCGTTTGGCTTCTTCCACTGCTTTAACTTCTTTGGTGTCTGCCATAAAACCTGAGGGTCCGGCCGTACTAAATAATAGTCTCCCCATCTTTCTAATTTTTCACCACAAGAAGTATCTAAAACTTCATAATCGTTCCACTGATCTGCAATCCACATCTTACATTCTCTTCCTTTACTTAAACTTTATCTTTAGAGACAGATGACATCGCCCTTCCGTCCCATCTGGTTCCCTTCTAATATAATCATACTCCGCTCTTCCATCCGGATCTCTCCTCCGGGCAGCCGGCTATTTTTCGGCTCGCCGGCCGTATCTGAAAAAATCTCCCAGAAGTAATCCAGCGGAAGTTCCGGAAGCCTCACAGTATGCGGCTCCCAATGCATATTCATCATAACATAAACAATATCATCTGTGTCACTATCTTTTTCTCTTCCGGCAAACAGAACGCCCAGAAGATGGTTTTGGTCATCCTCCTTTAACTTCCATGGTTCTTCTCCGTGAAAGCTGACGGAAGGCAGTCCGCACAGCGCATCCTCCCCTCTGGATCTTAACACCGGGTGTTTTTTTCTGAAACGGATCATCTCTTTGACAAATTGTGTGGTCTCATGATTTTCCAAAAGCAGATCCCAATTCAGCCACGAAATTTCATTATCCTGACAGTAGGCATTGTTATTGCCGTACTGGGTATTCAAAAATTCGTCCCCCGCATACATCATCGGGACACCCTGGCTGGTCATCAGCGCCGCAAAAGCATTTCTCACAAGCTTTTTCCTGAGCTTTATGACATCCTGCCGGTCAGTGTACCCTTCTTCACCGCAGTTCCAGCTGTTGTTATTGTTGTCTCCGTCCGTATTGTTCCATCCGTTATCCAGATTGTGCTTTTCATTATAGGAATAAAGGTCCCACATCGTGAATCCGTCATGGCAGGTGATAAAATTCACTGAAGCCGTATCGCCCCGGCTCTCCCTGTCATAGATATCCCTGGAGCCGCTCATCCTCTGGGCAGCGGCTTTCACAAGTCCCGGATCTCCTTTCAGGAATCTTCTCATATCGTCCCGGTATCTGCCATTCCACTCAGACCACCGGTTCCATGACGGAAACGTGCCCACCTGATAAAGACCCGCAGCGTCCCATGCCTCAGCAATTAATTTCACACGGCCCAGGATCGGGTCAAATGCAAGCCTTTCCAAAAGCGGAGGCTTACTTAATGGTGAACCGTCCTCACTTCTTCCGAGAATCGATGCCAGGTCAAACCGGAATCCGTCGATCCGGTAATCCGTCACCCAGTACCTTAAACAGTCCAGGATCATGTTCTGAACGACCGGGTGATTGCAGTTCAGTGTATTGCCGCAGCCGCTGAAATTATAATATTTTCCGTCCGGCGTAAGCATATAATATATATTATTGTCAAATCCTTTAAAAGATATGAACGGACCGTTCTCATTTCCCTCCGCCGTGTGGTTGAACACCACATCGAGGATTACTTCAATATCATTGTCGTGAAGTTCCCGGATCAGGTATTTAAGCTCTGAACCCTCTCTGTTAAATTCTTTTTCCGAGCTGTAGCTTGTATTCGGCGCAAAAAAGCTGACCGGATTATAACCCCAGTAGTCCAAAAGTTTTTTACCATTGACATACCTGGTATCCCTCGTCTCGTCAAATTCAAAGATCGGCATCAGTTCCACGGCATTGATGCCCAGATCCTTCAGATAAGGAATCTTTTCCCGGATCCCGTCAAAGGTTCCCGGGTGTTTTACATCTGATGTATGGTGTTTTGTAAATCCTCTGGTATGAAGTTCATAGATGATAAGGTCCCGCATATCTGTGGGTTTTCGCCTGGCTCTTCCCCAGTCAAAGTCATTGGAGACGACTCTCGCCCGATAACAGTCCCTGCTGTACTCAGGTTTCTCGCCCCAGTTGCTCTGACCGGTGACGGCTTTTGCATAGGGATCTAAAAGATACCGCTCCTTGTCAAACAAAAGTCCCTTTTTTAAATCCTTCGGCCCGTCAACTCTGTAATTGTATTCAATCTTCCGGATATCCAGGCCGAAAACGATCATCGAGTATACATTTCCGATCCGGTAATTTTCCGGAAATGGTATTTCAGCGAAAGGTTCCTGTACCTTTCTTTCATATAAAACTAATGTACAGGCAGTTCCGTTTTTCGTATGTACGGTGAAACTCACGCCGCCTTCAATAGCAGTCGCACCGTTTTGAAGGTAAAACCCCGGACGCACATCAAATCCATTCACCGTATCCAAAGATCTAAGCTGCCCGGCTTCTCCGATTCTTTTAATATCCATAAACTCTATCCTTTATACTCCGTCAAATAAGTGATATTCAAAAATTTATAAAATATGATATGTTTCATTATAACAGATTTTTCTTAATATAATCAGATCTCTCCACATACAATAAATTATAGCTTGTAATTTCACCCTGCCTTTCCATGTTCTTTTGTCAAGGATTGCTGGAAAACGGAAATACTATGTATGGATAGGAGGCACAAATGAAAAAAGGATTAAACAAAGGACAAACCGCAGTCTTGCTTATAATGCTGTCCATTATTGCTTTTCAAGGCATTTACCTGTTTCGGACCAGCAAAGAGACAAGTTCTCTTCAGGAATCCTCGGCTGCCAGCGGAGAAATTCAAAAGAACCAGAAGATCGTCCGCGAAATTACACAGTTTAAACTAGGCGATTTCCCCTTTCTTCCCAAACGAGTCGATCCCGAGAAAAAACTCATCGCGTTTTCATTCGATGACGGACCTTCCAGAAAAAATACGGAGAAAATACTAAAGGCCCTGGATAAAAACAATGCGAGGGCTACCTTTTTTATGCTTGGCCAGAATGCAAAATATTATCCTGACCTTGTAAAAAAAGTTGAGGAATCAGGCAATGAAATCGCCGGCCACTCCTGGAACCATCCGCTGCTCACAAAACTCGGTAAAAAAGGTGTGAAAAAACAGATGTCGCAGATGAACGAAGCCATTGCTTCTGTGACCGGATCTGATGTGGGACTTTTAAGGCCGCCTTATGGGTCTATTAACCGAACCGTCAAAAACACGGTAAAAGATCCGCTGATCCTTTGGAGTATCGACACGCTGGACTGGAAAACGCTGAATGCAGACAAGACTGCTGCTGCTATTTTAAAGCAGGCCAAGGATGGGGATATCATCCTGATGCATGACATTCATGCTCCTACGGCAGAAGCTGTGAAAAAGGTACTCCCGAAACTTGAAAAGAAAGGCTTTCAAGTATGTACGGTATCGGAGCTCCTTGAGGCGAGAAATATTACTCTGCATCCGGGAGATGTCGTGGTAAGTGCGAATGATGTTTATCGGTATAAGAAATAATTTAAGCTGCCAGAAGAGCCGCCCGGTCTGCCGGACGGCTCTTCTGCCACGTCAAAAAAATATTAATCGATTGTCGTTCTATCCAAATGATTTTTGATGTCTCTCCCACCGTACATAATACGAACAATACTCACTGTATTTTGGGACTCATTAGGTTGATAAAACACAAGGTAATTATCCACCGGAAAAAATCGGATTCCTTCACTATGCCATGGCTCTTCCTCATATAAACGATAACGTCTCGGCATTTCATCAAGTGTCTTGATTTCTTTCATAATTCTACGAGTTTGTTCAGATGCTGTTTCCGGCACAAGCAGTTCATACGCTATATATTCATATATATCTCTCAAATCCTGTTTTGCCTTTTTTGTATAAAAAATCCTGCAACTCATATCCCGTAATCCCGCTTCATCTCCTCTTCGACATCTTCTGCCGAATATACCCTTCCCTTTCTTATATCATCCATGCCCTTTTCTATTTCCGCATCAAATTGTTCTTTCGTAAGGTAGTCGTATACAAGCGGCATATCTTTGGGCAGCTTCACTTCAAACGGAAGTCCCCGCTGCATCACAATTTGTCTCAAAAACATACCCACTGCAGTTGACATCGGAATGCCCAAACGCTCAAGCACTTGCTCTGCCTGCTCTTTTATTTCAGGATCTACACGGGTAAAAATATTTGATGTCTTAGCCATATCTATCATCTCCTTTATTTTCTATTACTTTTATTATATATTCTTTGCTTGCTTTTTGCAATCTATTCGCAAGCTTTTTAATCTCAAAAGGAGTTTATCTTATCTTTGAGGAAAAAAGTTTCCAGCTGTCCTTCCTCAGCTGATGATTAATTACAAATTGATTATAACAGGTTACATCCTATATTTTCTCAAAATCCACAAACTGTACTTTCAACGACGCAAACAACACTCTTTTTCTATCTCTGATTTTTTTATACTTATAAATCTGGTTGGCGCTGATGACAACATCGCCTTTACCCACAGTGATTCCCTTTGCCTTTAATAATTCTGAAACTGTACAGATTTCAAATCCTCTCGCTTTCAGCAGTGGAAGCACTTTTTCTGCCGCTGCCACAGAAGGTTTATGAATATCATGCATCAATACGATGTCTCCGTCCTTCGCTTGTTTAAGGATCGTATTTACTGTGGCATCTGTATTTAAAGTCTTCCAGTCTAATGTATCAATGCTCCACAAGATCAGCGGCGCATTAATATTAGCTTTCACCATACGGTCAATGGCTCCATACGTTGGACGCAGCAGACCTACATTCGAGCCCGTCACTTTTGAAATCGCGTGATTCATTTTCTGCATCTGACGGCATACCCCGGCTGCACCCAGTTTAGTCAGCTGAGGATGATTCCAGGAGTGTCCGGCCACCTCGTTCCCCGAATCTTTTACTTCTTTCACAAGCTGCGGATAATAGGAAACATTCTATCCAAGCATAAAAAAGGTTGCTCTTACATGATTCTTTGCCAAAGCTTTTGCAACTTTGTCTGTGTTTTGCCTGGCAGGTCCATCGTCAAAAGAAAATGCAATCAGTTTTTTTGTCTTATCAATCTTTCTCGGTGCACTTAAGCTATCCCCCGATTGAGAACTCTTTTCAGCCGCCAGCCGTCTAATCCTTTTTTCCCATTTCTGTATTTTTAACATTGCCTCTTCCGAAATACTGCTCTGTTCCACCATACTCCATGTCATTTCCTTCGACCCGTCAGATTCTGCAGAGCAAGTAATTTTTAAATATTCTCCCTTCGGATAAGGCTGATCCCGATCCGCATATACAGTCAGCATCCTGTCATTCCCATTTTCATCAAATCCTTTTATATGGTAAAAATGTTGCCAGCCTTCCTTATTCTCGGATCCTGCTATGATTTTTGCATAGTAACTGATTCCAGTATTCTTTTTTCCATGAACAATTTCCTTCACACTTACCACCGCTGCCGCCATAAAAATCACAGCCACCGCAGCAAAAATAATCTTCTTCATAGGTCTTCCTTTCTGTCTGTTTTTGTTTATTTTATCTTAAATATGTCATTTTCCTTCCATACTTCGTATTCACCGCAATCAGCGCCTTAAACAACAAAAGTTTATGCTCCGCCGCTCTTTCCTCTTTGATTTCAATATATTATAATAAAAAGAAAACAGACAGGAGATGATTTGTTGGACCAGAAACAGGAATACCAATTTTTAAAATCAACCTATCAAAATCTGCCCACCGGAGTTATGCAGTTTCAGAGAGACGGAGACCGCCTGACTCTTCTCCATATCAATGACTTTGGCTGCAGGATCTTAGGCTATAAGACTGCATCAGACTACCCGTTTGATTTTCATTCTTTCATCCACAAACTTCCGGGAAATGCATACGATGAATTTATTGATGCGTTGATCTGTCTGAAAGATGTTGGTGATCACTTTCCTTTTACCCGTCCAATCTATGTGGGAGAAAAGAAATCCTGACTGAGCGGGACAGCATCACTTCTTTCTTCTTCCGATCTCACGCAGACCTATCTTTGTGTATTTTCTGATGACACGGCCAACGTAGAAAAACAGCTGCATTCCGATTATGCCAAAGAAAAAGAAATCCAGATCTTAAATGAAATGTGCACTTTAATCGTCAGCCGGAGCTATGAGACCCTCGGACTGATCAACACAGAAAACGGCAAATATCAGATTTATGCCGCACAGAACAGAGACTGGTTTTCCCAAAAGAAACTTGAAGGAGATTTTGACGAGCTGACGTTTCATGCAGCAAATGAACTGGCCTATGATGAAGAGGCGAAAGAACTTTTGATGAATGCAACACTCTCCGGCATTACCGGTTATTTCAGCCAACGGCCTGATACCTCCTACAGTTTTACATACCGGGGCAGGACCCATGAATCTTACCGCTGGAAAAGAGCGGAATACAGCTACTTAAAAGATGACAAAACAAATATCATTTTCTGCACACAGGACATCCACAGTAAAAAAATGGAAGAGGAGCATCTGGCAAGACTTGCGGAAAAGGAACGGCAGATCCACCAGGAAAAGATGGCATTTTTCGCAAATATGAGCCATGAGATCAGGACTCCGATGAACGCTATCCTTAATTTAAGTGAACTGCTGCTGCGAAAAGATCTCCCCCTGGATGTGGAACAGGACATTTCCACAATCTATGAAATCGGCAATGGACTCTTAGGAATCATCAACAGCCTGCTGTCCTTTTCCAAACTGGACACGGGAAATATACAGCTGACCACAGGAACATATTCTCCTGCAACCATGTGTTCTGATATATGCAGCATAATATCCGCCCGGCTAAGTAAAAAAAGTCTGCATTTTTCACTGATTTGGATCCCTCCCTTCCAAGACAGCTCGTCGGAGATGAGATGCGAATTCGGGAAATCCTGACCAATCTGCTTGCAAATGCCGTAAAATTTACAGTTTCCGGGAAAATCGAATTGAAGCTTCGTGCCAAGCATCTGTCCGAGACAAAAACGGAACTCTCTTTCTTTATTTCCGATACCGGATCGGGAATCAAAGAAGAAGATCAAAAATACCTGTTTCGGCAATTCAGCAGAGTCGATCCCAAGAAAAATCAAACGATTATGGGAACCGGTCTGGGCCTCTCTATCTCAAAAAAACTGACGGAACTGATGGGCAGCAGTATTACCGTGGAAAGTGAATATGAAAAAGGCAGTACATTTATCGTTACCATTCCACAGTAAATCTGTTTAGCCGCTCCTATGATTCCGCCGTCTGACAAAATGGAACAGGCCGAGGTCTATGTCTATCTTCTAGAATCGGATAAAGAACTGACAAAATATGTCATACGTGAACTGCACAAGCTTAGCATCCATCCTTCTTTGATTTCGTCCGTCTCCTCCATCAGTCTGGACAGATCAAACAAGAATTCTTATCTGATCATGCAGCAGGCGGATTTCCCATCCTGCCAGGAAATGATCGATTCCTTATTTTTGCAGGATCATGTGCTGCTTCTTATGAAAAACAGTGATACTACGGAATCCAAATACTATAACTATCAGCAGCTGTATCCGTACAACCTGATGATGCAGACTGCAAATATCTTAAGCGGCCATCCGGTCAAGACCGCGTCCAAAAAGACAAACGTTTACGAGGATACAACGTTTCCTTCTGCCCACATATTGATCGTAGATGACAATGATGTCAATTCTTCCGTTGCAAAACGATTGATGGAACCTTATGAAATGGATATTGATGTGGCGTCCAACGGTTTTGATACACTCACAATGGCTTCCGCAAAAGACTATGATCTGATTTTCCTGGACCATATGATGCCCGGAATGGACGGAATCGAGACGGTACAGAAGCTGAGAAAAATGGACTGCATCAGAAAAGATCTTCCTGTCGTTTCCCTGACAGCCAATGTCTTCTCCGATGCGAAGACCTATTTCACAGAACAGGGATTTTCTGACTTCCTCGCAAAGCCGATCAATGTCAAAGAACTGCACAACACCCTCCTTCAGTATTTACAGGACAAAGCCGTCTTAAAGATTGTGGAAAAAAAGCTGGACGAAGCTTTTATCTCAGAAGAAGTCAAAGCCTGTTTTACATCTTTGAAACATTTCGACGTTGATGCATCCCTGGAATATTTTGATCACTCGGCTGATTTTTATTTGGAGATGCTGAAAACCTTCCGGCAGGGTCTCTTTGAACGCCGAAATGAATTGGATAAAATCTATGAAAACCAGGATATCAAATTGTTTACCATCCACGTCCATGCTATTAAATCTGCCTCAAAATCCGTAGGCGCCCTAGAATTTTCGGACTTGGCGAAAACGATGGAGGATTTTGGCCACCAAAACAACTGGAAATCCATCACACAGAAGTATCAGGAACTGCTGGACTATACAGACCTTATATTAGAAGAACTGGATTGTTGTATCAAAGCCGTACCGGCGGCAGACGAAACGAAAGAATCTCTTTCCGGTTATCCCGAAGATATCATCAAAAGTCTCTGCATTGCCGTCAATGAAATGGATTATCAAGAGGTCTCCGATGCTATTGCAAAATTGGACCGATACACTTATCCGGTGGAACTGCAAAATCTCCTGGACCGGCTCAAAACCGCCTATGATAATTTTGAATACGGGGATTTAAATCGGTGTTCTGTTTTGATGTATAACTGTCTGTAACCGGAAGTTCCCGCCGCAATAATCGCCTTTTGCGCCGTTGTTACGCTTTTCTTTTACGGATAATGTAATATAATATAAATAACGCATTCCGTTATTTTGCTGACGAAAGGACTATAAGATGCATAAAATCTTAATTGTTGATGACAGTAAAACAGTCTTAAACCAGGCTATGATACTACTCAAAGAATCTTATCATGTATTTCCCTCCCTCTCAGGCAGTTTGGCATTAAAAATCATGGAACATCAGACACCCGATTTGATTTTGCTTGATTTAATGATGCCCTAAATGGATGGAAAAGAATTTTTTCTGGAACTTCAGAAAGAGAAAAAATGGTCTGATATCCCTGTCATCTTTCTGACTTCTGATACGGAAGACCAGACAGAAGCCCAGTGCCTTAATCTAGGAGCCTACGACTTCATCGGGAAACCTATCGTCAAAGAAGTGCTTTTAAGCCGTGTTGCAAAAACACTGGAGCTGACCGACTACCGGAAAAACCTTCAGAAAAAGCTGGACGGCTTATCAGACGGTACTTTATACCATCATGAACGTTTTGACGGTTCCGGTTATCCGAACGGTCTAAAAGGCGACGAGATTCCCCTGATCGCCCGAATCATCAGCGTTGCCGATACTTATGACGCCATGACCAGTACCCGGTGTTACCGGAAAGGACTTAGTCCTGAGACAGCTATGGCCGAATTAAAAAAACAAAGCGGCAGACAGTTTGACCCCGAAATCGTAAATAAATTTTTAAAAATCGCTGACAGTTTGGGGGTACATAAAAATGAGGATCGTATTATGTGACGATGACCACACTTGCTGTAAAAAGTACACGTGGCTTCTCCGGAAAATAAAAGAAGAATACTCTTTAGATTTTACCATTGAAATATGCAACAACGGCAAACAGCTTCTATTTCTCTCAGAAGATCTGCTGTCTTCTGATATTATCCTCTTGGATATCATGATGCCGGGTATGGATGGGATTGCAGCAGCAAAACAGCTGAGGGAAAACGGCATAGACTGCAAGATCATTTTTCTTACGAGTCTGGCCGATAAAATGCTGGAAGCTTTTGATGTTCTGGCATATCACTATATCATCAAAGATTCTGTTTCCAAGGAAAAATTTGAAGAGATTATTCTCAAAGCTGTAAAGCAATCTGAAGAAGAATCCGGAGAACAGTTAATTTTTACATACCGTAATAAAAACTGCATCGTTCCATTGAAAGATATTTCCTATCTTGAAGTACAAAACCACAAGGTCTTTATTTATTATAAGCAGGAAAGCTTTGAAATCTATGATACATTGAGTAATCTGGAAGCTCGTTTTTATAAACATGGTTTTATAAGAATACATAAATCATATATGGTTTCTTTAAGCAAGATTGCGAAACTTTCACCTACTTCCTGCCTTTTGCGCAGCGGAGTGCTCCTGCCCGTGGGCAGAATCTACTCTAAATCTGCAAAAGAAGCCTTCAAAATATGGAGTGTGGAAGCATTATAAAAAACGGAGACTGTTTCAAGTTTGTTCGTGTAAAACACATTTCATACAGACAAAAAAAGAGAAACAAGAACCCTCATTTGATGGTATCTTGTTTCTCTTTTTTTACGGAATTATTAAGACATCCAGTTCTTTCACTTACTTTTTGCAATTTACTGTTCCACTAATTTCTGATTCTTAAAAATATAGCTAAATCTACATTCTTTCTGATGCTAATTTCAAGTCCTGGTCGTCGTTTGTATGAAGATGACTTGGCTCTGCATAATAAATGGTTACCATATAATCATCTTTCAGTGAAACTTCTTCGATTCCTACCGTCTCATTTCTGTTGATCAAAATATTCTTTTTTTGACGACCTTCCCATTTTCATCTGTGATTGTAATTGAAGCATGTACCCCCTCGAAGTAACAATGTGGTCCACATGTCATATATTTTGTGTCAATCCGCACAATTCCACTAATAATATTCATTTCGGCAACTCATAATCACCTAAGTCTAAAAATTTAAACTGCTGTTTTTCAAGATTTTGGGATACCAGTTTGTGATCTTTCATGTCTAAAAGTAGGTGCGTATACAATAGTTCTTTCGACGCAAACAGTAAACTTGCAATTCAAACAAATAGGCTATCCTAAAAAGTCCCAAAGCCGAAAATATGTCCCTTTTCCTATTTTTCTTCTTTTATTTCACGCTCACACGTACTTTTGCTTTATACTTTCCGCATTTCACTGTCACGTATACTTTTCCTTTTTTCTTTGCCTTAAACTTTCCACTCTTTGCGATCTTTCCGATCTTCTTGCTGGAGACAGACCATGTAAGTTTTCCTTTGATTCCATAAGCTTTCGCCTTAAACTTATAGGTCTTTCCTTTTTTGATCGTCTTTTTCACTTTAATCAGCTTCATATAGCCTTTGATCGTAACACTGGTTTTAAAGTTGTAGGTTTTTCCTCCCTCTCTTACCGTTGTAATTATCGTCGCTCTTCCGGCTTTCAACCCTTTTATACTTCCGTTTTTATCTACAGATGCGATCTTTCTGTTACTTGTCTTATAGCTGACTTTTGCTCCTTTGATCAACCTCCTTACACTCAGGCGGAATTTCTTTCCTGACAGGATCTGTTTCTTTGTCACACTGATGCTTGGGCGTACCGCCGTCTGTTGGCTGTTCGGTTTCTTGGCTGGATCGGTCGGTCTTACCGGATCCGGATTCTTTTGATATTGCGCTGTTATTGTTATATCTGATGTAATCTTTCCAAAAGTCTTATCCCAGCCTGTAAATGTATACCCTATCCTTATCAGTGCTTCTGGCGCTTTCGCCCCTTCTTCATACTTCACTTCCTGAGTATCCAGTACTTTTCCGTCATAGTCTTTGAAGGTAACTGTAAATATTTGTTCTGCCTGATTTGTTACTACAACCTTATTCTTCAACAGATATGTATGTCCCGCCTGCTCTACCGTAACATCAATGGTTGTCTCTCCTGTTTTTTTCGCTTGGATGATTCCCTTCTCATCAATAGCTGCTGTCTCAGGATCCGCGCTTGTATACATCACTTTTGCATCCTGGTCAAGGTTTTGAATCTGTAAGGTCTCCTGATCTCCTACTGCAAGCTCTATTTGTGCCGCTATGCTTGGTTCTCCTGTTACTCTTAGTGACTTTTCCAGCGTGATTCCATTTGCAGTATAAAAGACCTTGTATTCTCCCTGTTCTGTGGCTGTAAACTGTCGGTTCTCATCTAGCATCACATCATTTCCATTTGGATCCTTTACTGCCGTCGTGATCTCAGGTACCGTTCCGGTTGCCGTTGTCACCTCTGTCTTCGGCACTACATAATTATCTCCTTTTGCAACTATAAAACTTGCATCTGCAGGTACAGTGATGTTTGTTTTATCTTCCTGTTGATAAAGACTCTTTATCGCTTCCGGACTTAATGTCTTACTGTAAGCCCGGGCTGAGGCTATTTTACAGGCCGCTGAATTACCCATTCCACCTACCTGATGGGCAATATTCAAGTACTGCTCTGTTGTTACTGCTCCCATTGTAAATTCAGCAGCGGAAAATTCCCCCTGTTTTTCACCATTCACATAAAATTTTAATGCTTTTCCATCATAGGTACCTACAAGATGCAACCACTTTTCTTTCTCACATTTATATGTCAAATCTCTAGTATACTTGCCTGCTTTTAATCCTGTAAACGTAGGTCCGCCTGCTTTAAAGTAAAATAGTCCGCCATCCCTATTTGAACTTCCTCCCAGCAAAGAAGTGCCAAACTTGTTCTGTACATCTTCATTACTCTCTTTTACCATGCATTCAAAACTATAGTGACTACCCATGGCTTTCCAGTCTTCTGAAGTGAGCAGATATCCAAAACCGTCATCTTGTCCATCAAAAACTGCAACTTCTTTTCCCAGCTGTTCATCCTGTGTAATTACCGGTGCTCCATAAGTCTTTAACTCATTCTTCCCATTTAATCTATCTTCTACTTTTCCTCCATTAAATATAATATCCAACATATCTGCTTTTGGAATCTCTGTCTCTGCCTTTGTTTTCACGGAAGCTGCTATTTGCCTTGCACTCTCACTCGCAAAAACCTTAGCTGTCATTCCTGTAAAAACTCCTGACACAGATGTCGTCATCATTGCTGCTGTCAACGCTATTACCATACCTCTTTTGAATGTTTTCTTAATCATCGTAATTATCTCCTCTGTGTTTTGTTGTCTTTGTTTATGTATGCATTATATATCCCCCCTTCGTTTATTTGTAATTTTTAGCGTATCCTGCTGCACTAACAACGCAAACAGCATTTTAGAATAATTTTTTTAGTTTTCCATATAAAAAGAGCAAGAAATCACACTGAATTTCCTGCTCTTTTTATTCTTTTAACTTTTTCCATCTGGCTTCTGCTCTCTCAATTCTTTTACTTCCAAGAACTTTTGTATCGAATCCGCACAGCCTGAATATCTCCGTTGTTTTTTTCCCTTGATGATAGCATTGACAGAAAAATTTTTTAAAATCATCTTCGTATGCCAGACTTGAGTCATAAACGCATTTAACATTTCTGTTTCTGCTCAGCACCACTTTTTCTTCTTCGGTAAAATACTTTTTCTTCAGTTCTGCTCACACCCTTTGTATATAGTATTATTTTTAAATATTACTATATGCGATGCGGGCAGTTTCAGGCAGAACCCTACATAAATAACAAATAAAACAACGCAAACAACTGTGTTTAATTCAAACCTTGCATCCCCATCAAATAATTTACAAACTGCTGTGCCGTCCTTCCGGAAATACCTCCATGGGACAGTTCCCATTTGTTGGCCTCTTTTTGCAGTTCTTCATCTGATAAGGTAATACCTTCTTTCCTTGCCAGCTGGATCACAATGTTAAAATACTCCTTCTGGGTCGGCTTAGAGTAATTGATCGTTACACCAAACCTATTTACCAGAGATAACTTTTCTTCCATCGTATCGGATTTGTGCATACCATTTTCATTCTTTACGTCGTCCCGGTCACTCCAGGTCTCCTTGATCAAGTGCCTCCTGTTGGATGTGGCATAGATCAGAATATTTTCCGGCTTTGTCTCAACGCCCCCTTCGATGACTGCCTTTAAAAACTTATACTCTACCTCGAACTCTTCAAAAGACAAATCGTCCATATAAATAATAAATCGGTAATTCCGGTTTTTGATCTGTGCGATCACGTTGGACAAATCTTTAAACTGGTGCTTGTAGATCTCAATCATCCGCAGGCCCTGATCATAGTACTGGTTGACAATAGCCTTAATACTGGTAGATTTGCCGGTACCGCTGTCTCCGAACAGCAGGACATTATTGGCTTTCCGCCCATGGACAAAGGCTTCCGTGTTGTCAACCAGCTTCTTCTTCTGGATCTCATATCCTACCAGGTCGGACAGAGCAACCTTATCCATGTTGTTGATCGCACGGAATGTAATGTCCCCTCCGGTTTTTTCCTCGATCCTAAAAGCCTTATTGAGTCCGAACATTCCCACGCCGTAAGCTTTATAGAAGTCTGTGACCACCTGGAAAAACTCATGCTCATCCCGTGTCTGCTCCAGTTTCCGGCTCAATGCCCGAACCTTCTCGCTGACATTTTTATTATACATAAGCTCTGGCTTTCCGATCGCTTTATAGTCTGAAAGACGGCTGAAACAGTCCACTCCCAGGTATTCTTCAATCTTTGAAAAGTCGTAGTCAAACAGCTCCTTAAATGCCCGAAAATCATTTTCCGCAAAATAATTGACGCTTCCTTCTCTGGCCCCTACCTTTTCACAGGTGATGCTGAATGGATTCTCATTGGTAATCAGCAGAAATGTCAGGTAGTTATGCCAGAGATTCTCATCGAATCCATAGTCTGTCGCCACCTGAAGGATGCGTTTGATCTGCCTGAAAACCCTGGTCGTCAGAACTTCCTTCGTCTGGCTTTCCTCATCCATGCAGCGGAATATATCACTGAGCTGCATCAAAATAGAATCCGGTTCCATATCACCATAGATCAATAACTTTGATACGTTTTTATACACTTGTTCCTCCACCTTTCATCATCTTCTACCAGCTTCCGCCGCCTCCGCCGCCGAAACCGCCTCCTGAGAATCCCCCTCCGCCAAAGGAGCCTCCTCCGAAGCCGCCGCTGCCGGACGATGTTTTGGGCGGTTCGGGCACGGAAAGTGTACTCGTCACTTGGGCCATACTTCCCATTAAACACCGGTTAAAGATATAATAATCAAAAAATGTAAACTGGCGGTCTGTTTCATACCAGTCAGGCGCAGACAGACCAAGATCTTTTAATTTCTCCGCAAATACATCGGAGAGGCCGAATACGTAGGCATACGGCATGATGTGATAAAACATCTGAGGCTGATCCTCTGCCAGCACCTTCATCCTGTCCAGCTCCGCAGTCTCAATGAAATCACGGAGTCCGGCCAGATATCCCATCCACTCAATGCACTGATGGGTTCTTTTTTTCATGAATCCTGTCATAAGAATCATTCCGCCGGTCATAACAAGCACTGCGGCCAGAACCCAGATGTAGCTAAAAATCTCTCCATTTATGACTCTAACAATATAACTTCCTGTGTAAGCTGCCGCTGACAGAAAGCTCAAAGCAAGACCCCAGAATACCCACAGCCTTCTGCTGTCCCTGCTTCTGGCATACCAGCTGTCCACCGCGGCTGTAAACAAGATCATCCCGCCGAACAGCAGCATCCATAAAATAACCTGAACGATCATTCTTGCGATGCCTGTATAAGAATAAAAGCTTGTAACGGCCATAAAAAATCCAAGCGGAAGCGCTGCAAATACCATTGAGATCCCTCTTGCTGCTGTTGAACTCGTTGTATAAATACTAAATTTCTTTTCTCTTCCGAAATACCGGATGAGTTTATTTTTTGCCACACTGAGAGTATCCGCATATTTATATTTCAGCTCGTCAATCTTTACCTTATCCTTTCCGTTGAATAAGTCGTCAAACATAATCCTCTGGTATGACGGCGCCGAAGCTTCAAGGTCTGACTTTTTATGGAAGGTAAGCTTCCCTTTCTTTTCTTCGATGGTAAGGTATCCCTTATCTGCCCAGTAAAGAATCAAAGAAAGCAGTTCCTTGTCCTGTACTTTTCCATCGATGATGTACCCCACTCCGGCACTGTCTAGCCCCTCCGGCGGCTGATACTGGATCGACGGAATGATCTTCTCATCTCTGCCGAACATAAGAAACATACCAAGGACAACTGCGAATATGATTACCGATGGAATCAAGATCATCCATGGTACTGCAGTGATCTGCTGGTTTCCACTGAAATACCCGGCGTCCATTTTTGCAAAGCAGGTAAGACCGGAACCAAGAGGAAGACTTTTCTTTAAAGTCCCTGTCACGGTAAGGTTTTTTTCGTCTTTTTCCAGCGAGAGAATATCCCCGGCATCTTTTGTTGAACCATATTCCCCGCAGTAGAACTTCAGCCGGTCCATATCAAACTTTTTCGGAAACTGGATGGTAAACCTGCTCCCTGCCGGAATCTGGTTCTGCCACTGTGTCGGGAAAATGTTATAGTAGATGTTATCATAACTTTTCTGCTGGAATTTCGGTGAGAGAAGATATTCAAACTTATAAATCCCTTCTCTCACCGTCTTGTCTTCGTCTCCAAACCGAAAGACAGTGCTGCCGTTTTCACTGCTCTCATCCACAGTTTCATTGGCACGGACCAGTTTTACAGAAGCATAGAAAGGTGTTTTCTGAATCTCCCCTTTTTTATCATAGGAAGCTATGGTCCCTTTGCTCGGAATATAGCGGTAAATCCCATGACGTTCTTCCAGGAATCTCACATTTATCTTTTCTGTAATATCATAGGAACCGTCGTTTCCCACCACAACTTTTGTCTGAAACTGCTTCGTATACATATAGGGATCTTGCTGTACCTGAGACGGAGAAGGGCCTGATATGCTTTCTGCGGCAGCCCCTATTCCTATACATAAGAGAAACAGGGTAACCGCAATGAAACCGGATGCCCATAATTTTTTCATAATGACCTCCCTGCGTCAGAGCACTAGAACGATACTTTTACATTCTCACGCTCAGCCTCATCGCTGATCTCATACAATGGTTTTCTTGTGAATTTAAAAATGCCTGCTACAATATTTCCAGGGAACATTTCTGCTTTGGTATTGTATTTGTTGACAACTCCGTTGTAATATCTTCTGGAACCTGCGATCTCTTCTTCGATCCTCTGGAGCTGATCCTGAAGCTGTATGAAGTTCTGATTTGCTTTCAAATCCGGATAGGCTTCCGCCACCGCAAATAAAGAACGCAGCGCGCCGGTAAGTACATTTTCATTGGCAAGTCTTTCTTCCGGATCAGAAGCTCCCATGGCCATATTTCTGGCTGACACTACCTTTTCCAGTGTCCCGGACTCATGTTTTGCATACCCTTTAACGGTTTCCACATAATTCGGGATTAAATCGTACCGCTTTTTCAGGGACACATCCATCGCAGAGTATGCCTCTTCTGTCTTATTTCTCAGGGTAATAAACCCGTTATACGAACTGATCAGCCAGATGGCCAGTACTGCAATTATTGCTATTATAACTATTAATGCTATCATTCTCTTTTCCTCCTTTTATGTTTGATACCAGTATACCACTAAATATCCTTGCAGGAAACTGTGACATTTTCATCGGTTTTATCCGCGGATCTTCACATGCAGTACAATATTCTTTTCTCTTCCCATCCGGTCGTCTGTTTTCAGTATGACCTCCCCTGGAATATAGTTGGAAAAGCAGATTTTTTCAGATGAAACCCGGTAGTTTTGCAGCCATTCCCCGGGTACTCTCCGATCAATTCTAATGCTGTCTGTTTTAATATGTCCCGGTATTCCTTCCAATGGAATTTCAACTTTGCCGCCGTCTGAAAGGAAGCCTGCCCAGCCCATATGACTGCAAATACAGTAAAGCCCTTTCCTTCCGTCTGAGCGGTTTGCCATTTCTACCATTCTTGAACTAATCTTTTCTTCATTTAACATCTCAATCTTCACCTCGAAATTCGTTTTACTTAGCTGTTTCTGATTTTTATCTTTAGTATACCCATCTTAAATAACCGGGAAACATCCCGGCGTGTAGCGCGCATCTTTCAGCGCAAACAACGCAGCATATTCATAAGTTATGCAGTGGGATTCATTTATGTGCAAAAAGAAGCCGGGATCGCTCCCGGCTTCTCGTATTAAATAGAGGTGTATGATCAAGAAAAGTGTATGAATTTCTTTTTTTACAGCCTTTGGTCTGGCTGTGGGAAATACTTAAGGTTTATCCGAAGTATCTCTTCAGTAATCCTTCAAAAGCTTTCCCATGGCGGGCTTCATCCCTTGCCATCTCATGTACAGTGTCATGGATTGCGTCTAAGTTTGCTGCCTTCGCTCTCTTTGCAAGATCAAACTTACCTGCTGTCGCCCCGTTTTCTGCTTCTACTCTCATCTCAAGGTTTTTCTTTGTGCTGTCTGTCACGACTTCTCCGAGCAGTTCAGCAAATTTTGATGCATGCTCTGCTTCTTCCAGTGCAGCTTTCTCCCAATATAATCCGATCTCCGGATATCCTTCTCTGTGTGCCACACGGCTCATTGCAAGATACATACCTACTTCGGAGCATTCTCCTTCAAAGTTTGCTCTTAAATCTGCCATGATGTCTTCGCTGGCTCCCTGTGCCACTCCGACTACATGCTCAGCAGCCCACTCTCTGTCTCCTGTCTGCTCTTTGAACTTCTCTGCCGGAACTCCACATGTCGGACATTTCTCCGGTGCTGTATCTCCCTCGTGAACGTAACCGCATACTGTACAAACCCATTTCTTCATAATAATGATCTCCTTTGCTTTTGATTCTATGTTTTGTTTTCTTTATTTTCTATCCAAGATTTTTAATAACAGTAATTGTTATTGTTTTCTTGTTGAGATTATAATATCATCTGTGTTCTTCCCTGTCAATGGTTTTTTTAAATTTTTTAATACCTTTACTTTATATCGTAATAAAGCTGCGGGAGCGGCAGAGGTAAGTCTTTTTTTCTTTCGTTTCATAAGATTTCTCTAAGGTTTG
>OAWZ01000437.1_pt1 | contig 22900 bp, 20 predicted proteins | sample 1477091 | NCBI WGS metagenome assembly OAWZ01 (sample SAMEA2580282, study PRJEB22360) | human gut metagenome | biome: human gut; feature: human-associated habitat; material: faeces | place: Denmark | collected 2008/2010
TTTTCTACTTAGCTACTTTGAAAGTGGAATTTAACTTTTCACTTCAGCAACTAAAAATTTTGAGAAATAGGATTTGACAAATAGCTGATTTATGTGTTAGAATAATTTGCACTAATTTGAAGGAGAACAGTTTCATGAGCTTTTATATAACAAATGAACTTCCACCTAAAAAGAAAATCAGCTCTGTACAATCAAATCCGATGAAACATTGTACAGAGTATAGCGTAATATAACACGTTTAGATTTCATCGGGAATTGTAGCAGTACATGATAAGGGGCTTTTTCTCTTTCATATATTGTTTCTTTTCTCGTACAAATTTGTGTGCAGTAGGCTATGGACAATGTTTTGTCCGTAGCCTTTTGTTGTATATGGGTTGTTTCATATAAGCGGTTTGCGGTGAAACGTATATAGCAGGAGGCATGATACCAAGCGTATCTGACTTCTGCTATTTTTTTGCCCATTTTGAAGAATCAGACAAAGAAAAGAGAGGATTTTATTTATGAGTTTATTAGAAGTTACTGGATTAACCCATTCTTTTGGTGACAATTTTTTGTTTAAAAATGCGGATTTTACATTGAATAAAGGCGAGCATATCGGGATTGTCGGTCAGAATGGAGCGGGGAAAAGCACATTTATTAAGATTTGCACGGAGCAGCTTATTCCCGATTCTGGCAGGATAGTATGGCAGCCGAATACGAAAATAGGATACCTTGACCAATATGCCCAGATTGAGAAAGATACAACTATGAGGGTATTCCTGCAATTGGCATTTTCGGAACTATACGGATTGGAAAACAAGATGAATGAACTGTATTGCCAAGCGGCAGATGGGGATATGGATAAATTAAATTTGGCTGCAAGGTATCAGGAAGAATTAGAGCGGGGGGAATTTTATTTGATTGACACGAAGATAGAACAGGTGGCGACAGGTCTGGGCTTAATGGCAATCGGTTTAGACAGACCCATTGAACAAATGAGCGGCGGTCAGAGGGCAAAGGTTATATTAGCAAAATTATTGCTTGAAAAGCCAGATATATTGCTTTTGGACGAGCCAACAAATTTTTTGGATAAGGAGCATGTTATGTGGCTTGCCGAATATCTTTCAAGCCTGCAAAACGCTTTTCTTGTGGTTTCACATGATTATGATTTTTTAGAGAAAATATCCACAAGGATTTGTGACATTGATAATGAGAAAATCACAAAATACTATGGCTCTTATTCAGAATTTACAAGAAAAAAAGCATTACTCCGTGAAGATTACATCAGACAATATGCAGCACAGCAGAAAACGATAAAAAAGACGGAAGAATTTATCCGTAAAAATATTGCGGGCAGAAAATCAAAGATGGCTCGTGGCAGGCAGAAACAGCTTGACCGAATGGATAAAATGGAGGCTTTAGAGCAAAAAGAAATCAAACCATATTTCCGTTTTGAAACAATACCGATGACAACGACAGAGCATCTACGAGTAAAGCATTTAAGCATTGGTTATCATTACCCTATTTTATCAGACATCAATTTTACTGTAAAAGGCGGGGAGAAAGTTGTTATCACAGGATTTAATGGTATTGGGAAGTCTACCTTGTTAAAAACACTCATTGGTCAGATTCCGTTTTTGAATGGGCGGTTTAACTTTTCTGAACAAGTGAAGATTGGATATTTTGAGCAGGACTTCATTTGGGAAGATATAAGGAGAACACCTATACAGATTGTTTCAGATGCTTACCCGTCGTTTGTCATAAAAGACGTTAGAAAACATCTTGCCAGATGTGGTATTTCAAGCAAACATGCCATGCAGGAAATAGGCACTTTAAGCGGCGGTGAACAGGCAAAGGTTAAGATGTGCCTGCTTACGCTGACACCATGCAATTTCCTTATTATGGACGAGCCGACAAACCATCTTGATACGCAGGCAAAAGAAGCGTTGCAGGCTGCTCTTGCTGAATTTGAGGGTACGGTATTGTTGGTATCCCACGAAGAATCATTTTATCGTAGTTGGACACAGAAAATTATAAATGTAGAAAAGACAATATAGATTAGGATTTACATTCTGAGATTTGATATAAGCAATGTAGTCCACCAAATAAAAAAAACAGTGTTTGGTGGGCAATTTTGCCATGCTTAAAATAAAAATCCCTTCAAGCCTGTTTTAAGGTTGGAGGGATTTTTATTGCTTGTGGATAATGATTTCGATTTACATATACCGTATCAAGGATGGACGGATAATCTGTTAAAAAAATTCTGGTTAATGCAAGGGGGCTTTGCACCCTGCAAGTAGAAGTCAAATATCTACATATTGGAAATAAAATCTCCATAAACCGTAAAGGTGTGACAGCCTTTGCGGTTTTTCTTTTGTTGTTTTTTGTAGAAATACGCCGTAAGGCAGTTTCTGGGACTGGATGCCGTTCACCGCCTGCCAATCTGGATTTTCAAAAAAATTCAGATTGGAGGAAAGAAATTATGGCATACAACAAAGCCAGAGAAGAACGGAAATGGCGTATATGGAAAGAAGCCGAGGAAAGGCAGCTTAGAAGTCTGGGGGTTGATGAAGATGATATTGAAAAGCTCCATGTCCATGATTGGGCGATATTCAATTCCGACAGGCGGTACTATGAGAAATGGCAGGATGCAGGTACATACCTTGATGAAATTGCGGAAGATGCAGCACAGCCCGAAGTGAGGACGGTAGAAGAATTTTTAGACAGTATTGAAAATCCGCAGCTTTATCAAATCCTCATTATGGTGGACAGGCTTACGCTGCAAAGTGCATTGATGAAATCAAACGGGTATTCTGTCCATGAAATTGCATTACATCTGGGCATTACAGAGAAAGCAGTTTACAGGCGTATGGACAGGCTCAAAGAAAAATTAAAAAAGTTTTTCAAGTAGAGGGGAAAATCATACTTTCCCATCGGCTACTGGGTGAGAGGACAAAAAACTCTCACCCAGTTTTCTTTGTTTAGTGAGAACGGGACAGCTCATTGACAACCGAATACCCATTCGTCAAACACTTCCTCTTTGTGAATCAGATGGACAAAGCGTGTGCAGCGGTACGCCATGACCTGCCGACAAGCAGAAAGCGATGAAAGGTGGTGAGCGGATAAATACCGACTCAAAATATCGGGCAGCTCCCGATTTCGCCATGACCCACAAAGAGAACAATGGTACTCCCGTCCAGTCACAGCCCGAACGGTACTCAATCCGTCGCAGGCAATGAGGGCGGCTCTGTCAGACCGACAGTTGGGGTGAAACTCCCGTGGCGTCAGTTCGCTGCTGACCGTTTGGCGACTTCCCTGCGTGAACAACGCATTTGCATTTTCGGGGTGTCGGGGACAAATAGAAAATGCCTTTTATCATAAAGCCAGATGCAGGGCGGTCTATGGAAACAGAGCTTGTTTATGTTCTGCCGACCTTAAATACTTCCTTGTGTCTGGCTGTTACATAGGCAGGGCATATCTGCCTAAATCTAAATAGGAGGTCAGACACTATGGACAGAATTATAAAGCGTGGAGATGTTTACTACGCAGAGCTGAATCCCGTTATCGGCTCGGAACAGGGCGGCACACGACCCGTACTTATCATTTCCAATGATACAGGAAACAGGCACAGCCCAACAGTTATTATTGCTGCTATCACGGGCAAGACAAAGACGAAATTACCAACGCATACTGAAGCAAAGAACTTTGAGGGGCTTGACAGGGATTCCATTGTTTTGCTTGAGCAGATACGGACGATTGACAAACAGAGGTTAAAACAGCATATGGGAAAAATGCCTGCGGACATAATGGCAAGAGTTGACAAGGCTCTTGCCATTAGTGTTTCTCTGAGGGGAGGCTGCGATGAAAGAGATAAAAATTGATAACTATACCGCCGCTCTTAAGCTCATTGAGATACTCCTTGAAAAAGGATTGATAAACCAAGCCACATATACAAATATCGTGAAGCATTCAGATTCGCACATTTCACAAGCGGCTTAAAAGTGGATAGAATGGTGTTTAGTTAAAGGAGGAATGCTTAATGAACACATCAGTAAACGAATACAATTACAGATTTAAGCTCACGGACTATGCGTTATTTGACAGAAACCGTGAAAGGAAAGTTGCCATTTATGGTCGTGTTTCTACGGAACATGAAGCACAGTTGTCCGCACTTGAAAATCAGTTGCAGTGGTATGACGACCAAGCGAAGTATCATCCAAACTGGACTATCTGCGACCGCTATATCGACGAGGGCATTACTGGAACACAGGCGAAAAAACGCCCTGCTTTTCTGCGTATGATTGAAGATGCCAGAAATGGTAAATTTGACTTGATTGTAACAAGGGAGGTCTGCCGTTTCGCTCGGAATGTCGTGGATACTCTTGTAGTGACAAGAGAATTAAAGGGTATCGGCGTTGAGGTGTTTTTTATTGATGATAATATCTGGACAATGGACGGCGATGGAGAACTGCGTCTTTCCCTTATGGCGACATTGGCACAGGAAGAAAGCCGTAAGACTTCCGAACGTGTGAAAGCAGGTCAGAAAATCAGCCGTGATAACGGTGTGCTTTATGGAAACGGAAATATCTTGGGATATGACCGTGTAGGAGAAACTTATGTTATCAATGAAGAACAGGCTGAAACAGTCAGAATGATATTTGACTTGTATCTGCAAGGGTATGGTTCGATGAAGATTGCAGGAATACTGACAGAACGAAAGAGAAAAACGGCATCGGGGATTGTGAAATGGAACGTATCTAATATTATGCGGGCAATTAAAAATGCCACCTACACGGGAATGAAGTGCTACAACAAGTCAAGAAGCAATAACTTTTTGGAGCAAAAGAGGATTAACAATCTGGATATGTCCACTTATGAATATGTAGAGGGTGATTTCCCTGCTATCGTTTCACAGGAGGTATGGGACAAAGCCCAGAAGATACGGGAAAGCAGAATGAAGCCGTCTTTAGTGTCAACGACAAAGACGACACACAGCAAACGTGATTCCAAAGATATATGGGTAAACAAACTGCGTTGTTCCTGCGGCTCGTCATTCAGAAAAGATAAATGGCATACAAAGTTAGACGGCAAGATTTCCTACGGCTACCAATGCTACAATCAGATAAACAACGGAAATAAGAAAAAGAGGGCGGCTCTTGGCTTAGACACCGAGGGATATTGTGACATCAAGATGATAACGGATTGGAAACTTGACTTTATGGCAAAGAAGTTGTTGGAGCATATATGGCAGGAAAGAAAATCATCAGTTCTTATTGCAATTGACCTTATCAAGCGTTATTATAAAGATGAAAGAGTTAATGAAAATCAGTTCGATGCTGTATCAATCAGAGCAAAAATTGATAAAGCACAGACCCGCTTAACAAACCTTATTGCTATGAGAGCTGATGGCGAATTGTCAAAAGAAGAATACCAGACTATGAGGAAACCTATTGATACAGAGCTTCAGCAGTTGCAGGAAAAATTAAGTCAAGCTCCAAGCAATGAGCCACAGAAAACTGGACTTGAGTTAGACGGAATTATTAGCACCTTGAATAATTTAATAGATTTTAGCGGCGGCAAGGTCAGCGAAGAAGTTATCAATCAATTTGTTTATCGGGTTATACCTACTTCAGATACTACTTTTGATTGGTATGTTAATTTAAGTGGAACGGCTGATGTAAAAGCAACCTTTACGGTAGAAGGACGTAAGAATAGGGCTGTTGTTAAATTAGAGGAAATCGAGCAGATTTCCTCATTACATAGGAAAGAGGATGAGGACAATGGAATGCTCCTCAAAAACCCCCTTGTATTTACCTTTCTGCACAGGCTGCTATCAATCATAAAAAGGGATAGCTGTCTTTAAACTACAGGGTAAGCACGCAGCTACAGAAATGTGCAGTAGGCTTTTCGTAAATAAAATAGCGAAAACATATAGGAAAGTAGAAAAGATGTGGAGTAAAATCCACATCTTTTCTTACTATCACAATAATGGGTTCAAGAGGCGTGTGCTGCAAAGCAAAGGGATGCAGCATAAGACCTTTTAAAATAATACTGGCAGATATATTTTTAGAAGTGCCATTCATAAATAAGGGAACTGCATTTATGGCGTACCGCTTGGAATAATCAAATCATAAGCGGTCTGTAAATAACCGCTTGAAGTGTTTCTGATCCATCGATTTCGTCTTGGGTAATAACCAGATGATGATTGAAAATGGTGATAAATAAGGGGGCTTCAGATACCATATACAAATGTGCAATCACAGTATCACTTTGCCTGCCATTCGCGCTGCAGGAACAGGCAATATCGCTTTCTGCAGAAAAATGTGCTGTAGCCTGTAGGAAAGGAATGAAATTGGTGCATCAAATAACATTACATGATAAAATAGTAAATATAAATATAAGGACTGCGAATACACAGGAGGTTTTATCCAATGAAAAAAAATATTATCCAACCATCTCGTTGGCATTATACCATTGCTTCTCTGTATAGCGATAATCACCATTGGATTTCTATCCATGGATTCGAATGCAAAGCTTCAGGGGAACGCCCGTATTATAAACTATACCGGAATCATACGCGGAGCTACGCAAAGGCTGATTAAGCAGGAATTGAATCATGAACCAAATGATGCACTGATTGACGAGCTGGATCGAACTTTACATGGCTTGCTTTACGGTGATGAAGATGCACATATCTCCCGTTTGGATCAGATGGAGTATCAGGGACTTCTCGCTGAAATGGAAAAGGAATGGGCAGATATCAAAAAAGAAATCTTGCAATATCGCAGCAGCGGGAATAACAAACAACGCTTATATGCATTAAGCGAGCAGTATTTTGCCATGGCGGATGAGGCGGTGGATATTGCAGAGGTATATACGGAGGAAATCGTTCAGCAGTCAAGAACGTTTTTGATTATCGTTATCTGTGCATTCCTTGTGGTTGTGATGATGGTAACGATTTTCACATATCAGCAGGAAAAGCGGAGAAGGCGCTTATTGGAGGCAGAGGCTGAGAACAGAAGAAAAAGTGAGCAGCTTGCCAGACAAGCACAGCTGATGCTCATGCCGATCAACGAGATGACAGAGCTGATGTATGTTGCGGATATTCATACCTATGACCTGTTGTTTGTGAATGATGCAGGGAAAAAGCTATTTGACATAAAGGAGTTAACAGGACTGAAATGCTATAAAGCACTGCAGGGATTTGATAAGCCCTGTGACTTCTGCCCCAATGCAAAGCTGTCAAAGGATGAGACTTATACATGGGAACACAGCAATCCTGTTATTCACGGACACTATCTGTTAAAAGATCGTCTCATTGACTGGGAAGGTCGTGAGGCAAGAATGGAAATCGCCTTTGATATTACCGAGAGTCTGCAAAAGAAAAAGGAATTGGAGAAGCGCATAAAAAGAGATAACATTCTGATTGACTGTATCCGCGAGCTGTATCAGAATCATCATACAGTGGATGCTATGAATCATGTCTTGAAATTGATTGGAGAGGTATTTGAAGCAGAGCGGGCCTATGTGTTCTATATGGAAAATGATGAGATGTCAAATATTGCAGAATGGTGCAGAGAAGGGATCACTCCTGAGATTGATAATTTGCAGCATTTATCCAGGCATGATTATAAATGGTGGTTCCAGCTATATGATGAGCAGGCCAGCATTATGATCAGGGATGTCAAGGAGCTTCAGGGAGACAGGCAGGCGGAATATGAACTGTTATCTGGTCAAAAGATAGAGCGGCTGATCCTTGTTCCATTTGAGCGATACGGTAATTTCGGAGGTATGATCGGATTGGATAATCTGTCGGTGGAAGTCTTTGAGGATGCAGAGAAATTTTTACTGACATTCAGTTACTTCATCATGCTGGCAATTCGCAGAAATGAGGATGAAAAAACACTGTATCGGTTAAGCTATATGGATACATTAACAAAATTTTATAATCACAACCGCTATATTCAGGATGTGGAGGAATTTTCAGAAAAAGAGACTACTGTGGGCGTGGCGTTTATTGATGTGAATGGTTTGAAGGAAATCAATGATCGTTTCGGGCATGAGGCCGGAGATCAGCTGCTGCAAACAGGAGCGGCAATTATGCAAAGCAGTGTGCCGGAAGGAAACCTCTACCGTGTAGGGGGCGATGAGTTTGTGATCATCTGTCCGGATGTGGAGGAAGCAGAATTCAGAGATATCATACAGAAGCTGAAGGATACATTTAACAGGGAGGAATGTAAAGCGGCTGTCGGTTATGAATGGACGCATTCCTGCCGCAATCTGAAGGCTATCATCCGTAGTGCAGATCAAAAAATGTATGAGGATAAGGAACAATTTTATCAGCAACATGCAGAAGGAGGAAGATACCGCCATTGAAGGAAGGAAAACTCGCTTTAAACGGCCTGTGCAGAAATGACATCTATCTGTTATCGATATCATAAAGCAGATGCCGGGTAAGGAGAAGGGCAGATTGCCTGCCGTATAGATAAAGGCAGATGAGGAAATATGCAGGATCGTAATACATTTATAGGGAATGTGTGGAAAAAATCAAACGTGTTGTAAAATAAACAATTCCAAGCATTAAAATTTAATACTCGTGCGAAGCGGGAGAATGGAGAAGGCAATGAAACGAATTATGAAAACAGGTGTTCTTATGCTGGCAGTAGCCATGATGCTTACGCTTGGGGCATGCTCAGCCTCATCCAGCAAATCTTATACATTCAATGTGGAAACCGGCGATACCATTAAGGTGAAACTGGATACCTCGAACGGCTTGTCCTTATCGCAGAAGGATGGACAGTTTACAGTTAAAAAGGATGAAGAAAACATTTTACAAGGAATGTTTATCCATGAAACCGGATATAACAGTTATCTGGCTATCAAAGGTCAGCAGGGAATGCGTGTGCTGGAGGATACAGAAAAGGATGGAAATACCTATTATATGTATGAAATAGAAGGGGAATCAGGGACAGAGGAAAATTTTGTTGTATGGATCAGGGATTCAAAAACAGGAATGCTGATAGCCAGTCTTGCCGGACAGGAAAAGGCAAAGGAGGCATTTGAAAGTCTGACGATAACGAAGGAATGATTTTCCTTTATGTTCATAAGCTGCTGTTGCGCATTGGTTTTTATTGCGGCTAAGCTGCTGTATGAAGAAGATGGCCTGTGCCAATAAGGAGGAAAGTATGCGTACAAGGAAATGCTTTACGGTAACAAACCCTCCCATCGTCTTCTGGCTATGGGTATGTATCCTATGCTTCTTTATCATTCTGGTGGTATTGAATACGATCTTCTTGCCGCCACCTCATACGGCCATGTATATCTGTACAACGGTATTTGTGTTTATTCCTGTGACCTTCGTTATCTTATGGACAAAAATGTATAGAATCAGGGTGAACGGATCAAGGATAACGGTCAGAAAGGGGCTTGGTCTGGTGAAGTTCAGCTTTGCGATAACCGACATCCGCAATGTACAATGGAAGGTTCGAAAGAATACATTTGCGCAGAACGAGATGATCACTGTTTTCACTGCACAAGGGAAACGATTTAAAGTGGAAAGCCTTATGGTAAACGCGGATAAGATGCAGGCGTTCTTAACAGATCATGTAGAGGAAAACAAAATAAAGAGAATGTAGCCGTTCCTGATTAAGAAAATGGTCAATTGTGAAAAATGATACCGGAGCTGCAGTACTTCGTGTGCGGGATATTGATGAAAAGAGGATATAAAAAGCAAGTCATTGAACGAACTTGCTTTTTGTTATGTTATACAATTTGATTTGCAAACAGCGGCAATGCTGCTGAAGGAGCTTCTGCCTGTACGTTATTCTTCGAATGGCGAAGGCTTTTTCCTGATGCTTTGTGATTCTTGACGAGGTTCCTTTGACAGTGTATGCCAGGCCTTCTTCTGTTTACGTCCGATGTGAAATATTCTCTTGAAACACCCGCCGATTCCGTCAATTATCCCCACCCACAGATGAGCTGCAAGTAAAGAGAGACTCATACCGGCAAGAATGATTAAGATGAGAGTTATCGTATCCATACTTACTTACAGAATTTAGGCCAGAAGATATCCCATTGTGCTGCCTCTTCACTCTGTCGCATATAAGCGAACAGATTGTCATCATCATATTCGTCAGAAATATAAAACTGTGTATACCCGGCCATAAGACCGCCCTTGTGATAAATGGTGAAGCCGCCCTGAACAACCTTGGCTTTCTTGATTTCTCCCTTTCTGAAGATTTCCGGATCGCTGCAGCCCTCCAGCTCCGGTGTTGTCTGTAAAATGACGATACTCATATCAGCTTCCCGGAAACCGACGATCAGGCTCGTGTACGTATACGTTGTTTTTCTGGCGAGTATGTAATTGCTTGTTTTTACGCTGGAGGAATATGCGTAGACAAGCTGATAGCCTGCAGCATCCTCTACTACCTGTTCAAACAGTGCGCGCATTTTAGCCTTGTTTTCCTGAATACGTCCTTCATCCCAAGCCTTTTTCTTTTTACCAAATAAACCCATACAAATCCTCCTTTTTACTTACCGAAAATAATTTTGGTAATTATATTTTTATTATACATAGAGCAGGCCCGGAAAGCAAGAAAAAACATACGTTTACCGTATGCTTTGTAGCCGCAGGGATTCCAGATGGTCTATAAACAGACGTATTTGCAAAGCTGCTGTTTCGTCAAGATACTCATGAAATAAAAAGGGGAGAGAGGTTGGGGCATTGTTTCGTACAATAATGAGGGATAACAGATAATTGCCCATGATCTGCGGGGCAATCGCTGTCAGAGGAACCTCCCATGCAGCCAGAAGGTCTTCGTAAAATGCTATTTGTGATTTCTGAAAAGAATCAAAGCACTGCTTTGTCAGCCGCTGATACAGCCATACCTCCTCCTCCGGGGAAAGGATGAAAAAACGATGCTCCCTGTGATGCAGAAGCGGATACAGAAAGGCTTCTATTTTGCCTCTCCAATCCAGTGTCTCATCTGCCTGTGTCTTCTCAAGCAGCTTCATAATCGATATACGCTGCTCATCGATGATATCAATAATCAAATCGCCCAGAGATGGGTAAAAGGTGTAAAAGAACGGCTTGGAAATTCCAGCCAGCTGTAAAATCTCCGGGAGCTTGACATTCTGGATGCCCTGTTTTAAATAAATATCCAGACCGATTTCATGCAGTCTTTTTTTCAATGCGGTTCGTTCCTGCTGACTATATGCTTTTCTGGACATATGCTTCCTCCCGACTTGCTTTGTGTGTCATATATGCATCATATCAATTTCTTTTCAAATGTGCTTCCATTATAGCATATTTGATGTAGCATTACGGCATTGCTTTTCGCTTTTTTTGAATATATGCAGAAGCTCTTTATGCATGCGCAGTCTGCAAAACAGCTCATCAGGAAAGGATTGCGTATGAAAAGTGTGCAGCTAGGACTGGCTGTGCTGATAAATATCATCCTTTTTCCAAAGACGCGAACAAGCATTTGTGATAAAATATAGAAACTTCAATAAGCAATCAGAGATGGCTTTCTATGTGCATCTTTCTGTGCAGGACAGATCATAATCTCATACCCGATTGCAGGGAAAGCAGATTACAGTTCGTGTATACATGGAATCCGTATGAGGATGGAGGAATATACAAATACTGTCTGTGTAGAATAAGGAGGCGGTGGCGTGGAACAGAAGAAACATATTTATATGGCGATAGATTTAAAGTCCTTTTATGCCTCCGTGGAGTGTATCAGCAGGCAGCTGGACCCGCTGACGACGAATCTGGTTGTTGCGGATACGGGGAAGACGGAGAAAACAATCTGCCTCGCGGTCACACCTTCCCTGAAAAAATACGGGATTTCCGGAAGAGCCAGGCTGTTTGAGGTCGTTCAAACCGTAAAGGAAATCAATGCAAAGAGAAGAAAGGCGGCTCCCGGCCATCAGTTTGTCGGGGAATCCTATGATGAACATGAGCTTACTACCCATCCGGAGCTTGCGATGACCTATATTGCGGCTCCTCCGCGCATGGCTTTTTATCTGGAACAAAGCACCAAAATCTATGATATCTATCTGAAGTATATCTCTGCGGAGGATATCCATGTGTATTCAATCGATGAGGTTTTTCTGGATGTGACAGGGTATCTGAAAGCCTATCAGACAACACCGCGACAGCTGGCAAAGCGTATCATTACCGATATTCTGAACACAACCGGTATTACGGCGGCAGCAGGTATCGGTACCAATTTATATCTGTGCAAGATCGCCATGGATATCGTGGCAAAGCATATTCCGGCAGACAGTGATGGAGTGCGGATTGCACAGCTGGATGAAATGCGGTATCGAAGGCTGCTCTGGAATCACAGACCGCTTACAGATTTCTGGCGCATTGGAAAAGGCTATGCGAAGAAGCTGGAACAGATTGGTCTGTATACCATGGGAGATATTGCAAGATGCTCACTTGGCACCGCACAGGACGCATATAACGAGGATCGCCTGTATCAGCTGTTTGGTGTTAATGCGGAGCTGCTGATTGATCATGCCTGGGGATATGAACCGTGTACAATGGCAGATATCAAGGCATATCAGCCGGAAAATACAAGCATCGGTACCGGGCAGGTGCTGAGCTGCCCCTACGATACGGAAAAAACAAGGCTTGTTATTAAGGAGATGCTGGATCTTCTTGCTCTTTCTCTGGTTGACAAGGGGCAGGTCTGTGATCAGATCGTGCTGACGATCGGGTATGATATCGAGAATCTTGAAACCGCTGCCCCGTATATCAAGGCTGTCACAACGGACCGCTATGGAAGAACGATTCCAAAGCATGCTCATGGCACGGCTAACCTAAAACGGCAGACAGCATCCTCCCAATGGATGATTAAGGAGGTCATGAAGCTCTTTGACAGAATTATAAATCCGCATTTGACAGTACGCAGAATCAATATATCCGCAAATCATGTTGTGGATGAGAAGCAGGTACAGCAAAAAGCAGAAGCAGAACAGCTGGACCTGTTTGTGGATTATGATGCATTGCGGCAGCAGGAAGAAAAAGAACGCGCACAGCTGGATAAGGAAAAGGCGCTCCAGCAGGCAACATTGCAGATAAAGAAAAAGTATGGAAAGAATGCCGTTTTAAAGGGTATGAATCTGGAGGAGGGTGCCAATACCATCCGGCGAAACGAAACGATTGGCGGTCATAAGGCATAAAAGGAGATTTCTATGAAACAACAGCACACAGACAACTATGAGGATATTATCCATTTGCCTCATCCGGTATCAAAAAAGCATGCGCAGATGCCGATACGGGATCGCGCTGCCCAGTTTGCGCCATTTGCCGCTTTGACAGGGCATAAGGAGGCAATTCAGGAAGCACAGCGGCTGATCGATCAGCGAAAAGTTCTGGATGAAAACAGAAATATGCAGAATGATGAAAGCCTGCAGGAAATTCTGCAGCATATCACGGAGCAGCCGCGCATCCGGGTAACCTATTTCCAGCCGGATGAACGTAAGGACGGCGGAGCATACCGTACACTTATTATGTATTTGAAGAAAATGGATGAGTATAACCGCAGGCTCATATTCAGTGATCATTCCTGGATTCCACTGGATGATATCTATGAAATAGAGCTGCTGCTTGAAAGATAGCAGGGATGGCAGAGAAGGGACGTATCTGTACGTATGTCCCCATATAAAAAGCATGTGATGACGAGGAAGAAGAAAAGAGGGGCTGCGCTTGCTTATCCGCTGTTTCACAGGATTCATTGTAGTTCTGTCATATTGGATGTTATTTTTCCTATGTATTTTACAATAAATTATTTAAAATAATGCAAAAAATGAAATAAAGTTTCAGGTTGTGCTATAATGAAAGAAATGATATCTGCAGCGAAGTGTAGAATGGATTGCGTGCTTTTCTTTTTGATGAAAGCGCCTTATGCATAGATAAACGGGGTACGGATGCACATGGATGCAGTAGGATGCTTGTGTGGTGATGTAACTTCACTCACAGGATAAAGGGCAGATATAGTGGAGGATTACGAAATGGTACAGATGAAGCAATCAGCTGCAGGCAGTGCAGATATGGGAATGATGGAGGATTTGCAACTGGCAGTCAGTCTACATCGGCTGGATGATGCATTGACCGTGCTGTGGGCAAATACAGCGTTTTATCAAATGTTGGGGAAAAAGCAGGAAGATTTTAAGGAATCCGTTGTATTTTCTTCGTGCTTTTCCGATTTTATTCAGGATTATCAAACGCTGTATTCCTTACTATGTGCGGCAGATCAGCACGGACAGCGTCAGGTGAAGCTGCGCAGCAGCATGAGGATCGCAGGAGCTGACAGGATGGTTGAAATCGCAGGAACTATCCGGGCATCGGAAGGTGAAGGACAGGAGATACTGCTCTGTTATACACCAATGCCAAAGCTGTTGGATGAGCGTGAACAGCTCCTGAGTGCCAAACAGGAAATGACCGATAATTTCGAATGGATGATGGCAGCCAATACAGGTAACGTGTATATCAGTGATATGGATACCTATGAGCTTTTGTATGTAAATAAAAAATCCTGCGACACGCTGCAGGCAAGTGAAGCACAGCTGCTTGGAAGGAAATGCTATGAAGCAATACAGGGTCTGGATGCACCCTGTCCGTTCTGTACCAATGCTTATCTAAAGAAAAATGAAACCTACAACTGGGAATTTTATAATTCGAAACTAAAGCGTACCTTTATGATTAAGAATCGAATGCTGGACTGGTTTGGACATCGCTCGAGGATAGAGCTGTCTTATGATATGTACAGTGAAGAATATAAGCTGGACAAAAAGGATCAGGAAAGAGAAGCGATATTGAAGACGATTCCAGCCGGTATGGTCCGCATAGATGCAAGAGATCTTGATACGATTCTGTGGCATAACGGTATATTTCTGGATATGATTGGCTATACGCAGGTGCAGCTGGAGGAAGAACTGCATTTCCGCTGTTCAAAATATGTCCATTTGGATGATCTTCCCCGTATTTCACTGGTATGCGCAGGTCTGAAAAATACTGGGGACAATGCTGTTCTGGAGGCCCGGGCATATACACGCAGCAAAGAGGAGCGCATCTGGACGGTAACGCTGTGTTATATCAGCGGTGAGGACAGCTGGGACGGTATACCATCCTTCTACAGTATCGGTCTGGATATCACGAAGGAGCGTTTGCAGATGGAAAAGCTGCGCCACAAAGCTGAAAAGGATACGCTGACAGGGGTGTATAACCGGGAAACCATGAAGCAGCAGCTACAGAGCTATCTGATAGAAAATCCAAAGACCGTGAATGCCTTGATTATGGTTGATACAGATAATTTTAAGCAGATCAATGATACACATGGACACATAACCGGGGATCTTGTATTGAGTGAAATGGCTGCTGGTATGAAGCGAAACGTGAGAAAAGACGATCTTGTCGGACGTATCGGCGGTGATGAATTCACGATATTTCTCAAAAACATCTCATCCGCAACGACTGCAATGGATAAGGCTGAAGAGCTTCTTGCCATGTTTCAGCAGCTGTTTTCCAATGAAAAAAAGCCGATTGCAGTTACCTGCAGTATGGGGATCGCTATGTATCCAAGAGATGGCGAAAGCTTTCAGGAGCTGTATGAATGTGCAGACAAGGCCTTATATCAGGCAAAGCAGCGCGGGAAAAACGGCTGCTGTATGTACGATGACAGCCTGCTGCAAAATCAGGAGTATTTACAAAACTCCTCATTGGGAGCGGCGATCGATTCCGAGCAGAATTACGCAGAGAGTCAAGATAATCTGGCACGGTATGTTTTCCGTATTTTGTATCATTATGAACATCTGGATGAGGCAGTCAATTTGGTTCTGGAGATCGTAGGAAAGCAGTTTGATGTCAGCCGTTCCTACATTTTTGAAAACACCAGGGACGGCAGCCACGGCTTCAATACATATGAGTGGTGCAATGAAGGAATCTCCTCTGAAATGAAGCAGCTTCAGAATGTAAATTACAAGGAGCTGGGCGATTATGAAGCATTGTTTCAGGAAGATCATATCTTTTACTGCCGGGATATTCAAAGCCTTTCGCCAACGCTGGTTGAGCTGTTTGAGAGTCAGGGAATTCATTCCACCCTGCAATGTGCATTTTATGACAATGGTATTTTCCGTGGATTTATCGGCTTTGATGAATGTACCGGAAGCCGTTTCTGGACAAGGGAAGAGGTTAGCTCTCTCTCACTGATTTCCCAGATTCTGGCAACCTTTCTGAAGCTTAATCGAATGGAAGCGGAAACCCCTGTCAAAGAATGACAGCCGTAGCAAAGAATACCGAAAAGGAAAGAGAGGCCTTGCCTTATGAAACTGGAACACGGCTTCACAACCAGGGAAGAGTGGGAGGAATTCTTCAATCAGTATTATGCCTCCATTCGTCTCATTAACCAAAAGACAAATGAGCTGCTGCATACAAAGGACGGCGTGGAGAGCTGGATAGAAAAATATAAGGACTGCTCAGCTCTTCAGCGCAGCATTTATGTATCCGGGAATCAGCAGATACAGCGTCATATCGAATATTTTCTGGAGGATGGTACGCGTCTGCAGGATGCAATCGCTGATTCCCTGCTGTCCTATCAATTCCGCTACTGTACAAGGATGGAGGATACGGATCTCACCTATCGCTCCGCCTGTATGCTTTCCACCTATTATACCGGCAGGCACGATGAGATTTCCCTGATGAAGTGTAGCTTTATCAAGCTTGTCTGCTTTACTTTTCTGGATACCGTGCATTTTCGAGCACGCTCGCTGCAGCTGGTCACTCAGATGGGGGAATGCTATGAGAGATTATACGGGCAGCTTTCTCAGGAGGATCAAAGCCTTGGATTATCCATTTACGATTATATGTCCTCCCTTCTATTTGAGCACATCGACAGCGTTGAAAATTATAATACATATTTCAATCAGACACTCCTGCCATCCTATCAAAAGGGACTGCAAAGCTATGAACGCTTCATTGCCGAAGCTGATTGGACGCTGGAGGTCAATGAAATCGTTCCGTATCTAAAAATAAATTACACGAATTCCTTTATCATGAGCGTTTTGAATTTACAGAAGGGAATGCTGTCCGCACCCAATTTAAGCATTCTGCACGATATGTCCCATCAGGCTTTGCAGGACGCGCAGCAGCAAAAGGATGCAAGTCCCTTTGATCTTATGAAGTGGCAGCTGACATGTGCGATGTGTGACTATCTGCGACAGAACAGGGATGCGAAAGCCATGGCTGAGCTTGTAGAGACTATTGACAGCAAAATTCCCTACCGGTGCAATTACAGTCGTAAGGAGCTGGATGATATACAATTCCATCTGTTATTATCCTTATGCAATGTGATTTATGCCCTGTCAAAGGAAGTTGATATGTCGATGCATGTCGAGCGGATACTGGAGAAGGTGATTGGCTATATCGCGTTTCTTCCATCGGATCTATTCACGGAATATCGTATTTCGCATGCAGTTTATTATGAGATTATTCCACTGCTCTCTCTGGTAAGGGAAGCAGAGGATGTCATTCAATATTTTATGGATTTGTTTATGCTTCGCCAGCCGCAGACACTGATTCATACCTATATGGTCGCTGCGTGCAGTGAGGCTATCCTGCAGCAGCTGCTGAAAGAAAAGCCGGAGCTGCTGATCGGTCTGCTTGGTCTGGACAGTGTGGAGGCAATACAGCAGAAGGGTGACGATCTGCTTGCATATATTCACAATGCCGCACTGGTGCATGATGTGGGGAAGGTGCTTTGTACAAGTGTCATCAATACACAGTACCGTAACATCAGCGGACTTGAATTCGAAGCAATTCAATATCATCCTCTCGCAGGCAGACACATCCTTTCAAGGATCGGGAAGCTTGCAGCCTATAGCGAGGTTGCCGCAAATCATCACAGAAGCGTAGACGGCGTATTCGGTTATCCGCAGGGTGTGGAAGCGCCATCGGAAACCTATCATTTATTTACCTGCATTATTACCATATCAGACAGTCTGGATGCCGCAACCGACAGCTATGGAAGAAACTACGCTTCCTCCAAAACATTTACCCGTGTACTGGAAGAAATGAAAAACGACCAGAATCGCTATCATGCAGAGCTGGTGCATTTCATAGAGGAATGTGTACCATTAAGAGAAGAGCTGTCCTATATCATACGCTGTAAACGGGCAGAGGTATATGAACATGTCTATCATCTGTTGAAGGAAAGACAGAGTAAAAACGAGGGAATCTGGCAGCGGCAGAAGCAGCAGGCTTAACATGGATGGAGAGATTTTTCCTTAAAAGGGTGTTGAAATACCTCCGTAAGAAGCACACAGCTGTTTTGAAATTCAGAAATTGCTGTATCCTAACAGCTTCCACAGGAGGCTTGCGAAAATATCATTTCATACGACGATTGCCGGTGTGTGACGTTTGATCACCGGTGTGATCGTCTTTTTTTCTTTCCTAGGAAACAGAACAGACAGTTTTTTATGCACGTAAGGTGAAAAATAGCTAGGTAGGATGCACCCGTATCTCTTTAACCGTACGTAAATAAGACTGTGAGACGCTAATCCAAGCGATAATGGAAACAGTAAAAGAGTGAAAGCAGCCATAAAAAAAGGATTCCTCATAACATATGGCAGATTGCTTCCCGCATGGAATATGTCTGAGAAATCCTATTGATAATTCAGAGAAGCTGTGCTTATCGTAGTGGCTTGATGTATAACTTCGGCATTTGAGCGCAATATGAGTTATACGCGCATGCTATTATTCCGAAAGTTCCATTCAGCTCCTTATTTTTGAAATTTTACATTGATATCGCCGTATTCTACATTGATTTGCAGCTTGCGCCGGGAGCTGTTTTCATATTTGGTCGGAAGCGTATTGTCCCCATGCTCTGCTTCGGAAAGAATGTTAAAGTCGTCAATGCTTCCTTTTACCGTGGCGCTGAAGCTGCCACGCTCGCCTTCCATCAGAATACTATCGGCGTCCAGCTCTGAAATCATCGTGTCACCATAAGCATTTTCCATCGTCATGTCCTTTGCGGAAAGCTTCTGCAGGGTGACATCGGAGCGCTCCAGTGAGAAGTCTGCGTTTTCCGCGATGGTAAGACCTGTGCTGCGGATATCACCATAGGCGCTTTCTATCTGCAATGCCTGTGCCCTCAGCTTTCCAAGATTTACCGGAGCATGCTCATGATAAAGTGTCATATCCTTTGTAATTTCGGTATCATCCAGAGTGATATCGGAATAGGCGGTCGTTAGCACGGCACTGTCTGCCTTCAGATTTTTGGAAATGATATCGCCATGCTCACTGTTCAGCTGGAATGCCTGCCTGCTGTTTACATCATTCAGAACGACGCTGCCATAGGCGACATCGAGTGTTACTGCTTCCGCTTTTAGCTTGGAAAGGCTGACATTGCCATGATCATTGTTGATCGTGATATTCTGATATGCCATGTCATGTACAGTCACATTGCCGTACGAGGTATCGATATCCAGCTTGCCATGAAAGGCTTTCGGCAGCTCGATTGTGATCGGAATATTGAGCTCACGGTCAAAATCAAAGAAGTTGAATTGAAAACTCTTTGTCGCACGTTTCAGCTGTAAAGAGGTGGCATCCTTTGTGACATTCATCGGATACTCATCATTTTCCTCATACTGGATATGAATGTTATCATCCTTTGCAGGAAGAATATTGATTTCACTGTGATAGCTGTCAATCCGGATGGAGGAAATCTGATGCATGGTAATTGTTTTTTCTCTTTTCATATATGGCTTATGCTCGACCGTCTGCAGGTTCTCCATCTTGAAATCGGCCATCGCAAAGCCGCCGCCAATCAGCAGAAGACCAAGCAGAATACAGATGACCGGTACATATTTCAACAGCTGTTTTAATGTGACCTTCATTTAATTCACCGCCTTTACAAATAGATGCCGTATCGCCGCCAGCCAGATACCGGTTTGATTTTTCAGCCATGCAACACCTATGCGTAACAGCTTCCAGCACAGCGGCAAGAGACCGGAAAAAAGAAACATACAACCAAGCAGAACAACAGCTGCAGCGGCATTTGCTCTTACAACCGGTATCAGATTCCACAAAGCACCGACAAGGAAGCAGACAAATGTCAGCATTATGCAAAACAGGACGGCAAGCAGTGTCCACAGCAGCAGATAGATAACGAATGCCATACTGAGCAGGGTCATCCAGAATGGAAAAAGTAAAACAAAAGCAGCGATTTTCCATCCACGCCTCCTGTTTCCCCGTGCTGCAGGCTTTCCCTCTTCGATAGGCAGCTCGCGCTCTGCATAGACCTGCTTTACAATCATGTCGATGGAATCCAGACTAGCTACAGCCTCTGCTTCACTCATGCCGTCCTCCATGCGGTCCTCAATCGTTTCATTATAATAATTTAATAAATGCTCCTTCTCTACCTGTGGAAGCTGAAATAAACGCTTTTCCAGCAGACTGATAAATTCCTGTTTATTCAAATTCATCCCCTCCTTTGATAAATTCGTAAATATGCAGCATAGACTGCCATTCCATTAGAAAATCCTGAATGCGCGCAATGCCAATATCGGTGATTCTGTAATATTTTCTCAGACGTCCGTGATGCTCCACGGAATAAATACTGAGGCATTTGCTGTTTTCCAGCCGCCTGAGTATGGGATACAGGGTTGATTCAGAGATTTCTATATATGGAGAAATATCCTTTACGATTTTATAGCCATAGGAATCTTCTTTTTTCAATACTGCAAGAACGCAGATTTCCAGCAGTCCTTTTTTCAGCTGTGTATCCATGATGACACCTCCTGACACATTATACTATATAATACATAGTATAATGTGTCAACAGGTATTATGTGATATATGTAATCACGCAGAACTTTTATTGTATTGACATAGTATAGCAAGTGTTCTATTATAATATAGTAAATGAGATGTACTAAATACAAGGAGAGATCTATGGATACGATGATGAATGCAATGGAACAGGTATCGCTGTTCTGCCGTCTGAATATGAATACAAGGCGCAACCTGCCCATTCGATCCAGTGAAATGGGGATGCTGATTTATTTGGTTAAAGCAGACGGAGAGAAGACGGCAAAGGGAGTCGCAGACTTTTTCAAGGTGACAAAAGCGATGGCTACCAATATGAGCTCTGCGCTGCTGAAAAACGGCTTTCTTGAAAAGCAGCAGCAGGAAAATGATAAGCGCAGCTTTCTTTTGCGGCCGACAGAGAAAGCAGTGCAGCTGGTGAATGAAACCTATGATGAATATATGAAGCAGATGAATATTTTGAGAAATTCCATGGGTGAGGCGGCATTTCATACCCTGCTTGATTTACTGAACATGGCCAATGTTATCCTGCTGGACAAAAGGTCAAAGCAGCAGGTACGAATGTGAAACGTCTTACACAGCTGTTTCCAAATGCAGAGGCTGTCCTGTTTGATGTTACAAAGCCGTCTACATTTCCGGCTGCCCTGCAGGATGTGGACAGGGTGTTTCTCATGCGGCCGCCGCATCTTGGTGATCCAAAGGCTTTGAAGCCGCTGATCGATGCGTTGCAGAAGCAGAAGAGGATTCAGCTGGTAAGCTTTCTTTCCCTGCTGGGAGTAGAGAAAAATCCCATCCCTCCGCATCATAAAATTGAACAATATATCGAGCAGGCGGGATTGCCGTACTGCCATATACGCCCCGGTTTTTTTATGCAGAATATCAGTGGCGTGCATGCCTTTGAAATTCAGCATTTCAACAGAATTGTCGTACCCGTCAGGAATGCATTGACAAGCTTTATTGATGCTCAGGATATCGGTGAGCTGACAGCGAGGGTTCTTTGCGAGGCGCATATGCATCAAAACACAAGCTATTCCATAACAGGAGCAGAAGCGATTGATTATTGGGAAGTGGCTGAAATTTTATCGCAGGAGCTGGGAAGGAACATTGTGTATGCGAATCCAAAGCCGTCATTTGCAAAAAAATTACTGGATCAGCGTTCGGGGGCTGGAGAAGGAGTATTGTAAGGTTATGGGGATGCTTTATATGATGACACGGTTTAAAGGTGCAGAGAAGGTCACGACTGATTTTGAAGCGGTTATGCACAAAAAGCCGAAGAGCTTTCGTCAGTTCGTAAGGGATAATGCGGCAGCGTGGCAGCTGTGAATCGTATGGGGTACTTATTTCATAGGTGAATAAGCACGTGACGGCATAAAGGATAAAGAATGATGCAGTAGAATGAATACAAGGTATGTAAGAAGGATGTAGATGATGAATGTGTCCGATACAGAAATAAAATCTGTACGCAGCATCCATAGAACATCTCAGCCGTCAGTTCATCTGTATTCGTTAAATGCATCAGGCATGCTGTATGGTTTAAATCCATAGTATCTTTTCCAAGGGGTTTTATCATGATACCGGTCGGAGGAATCAAAGCTTGCGAAGCGGATATGAATTGCTTTACAATTTCCAAATATTACAAATTTATTTATGATGAACACATGCGATTCTTTCAGTATAATAGTGAAAGAAAGAGGAATGTGAGAAAAATGAAAAAGTATGTTAGAAAAACTGTAATAAAAGCGCTACAGGAAATTGATAAGTTTCATGTGACGATGGTGCAGGCACCTCCGGGCTTTGGGAAGACAGTGGCAGTCAGGCAGTATTTTAAAAGAAGCGGGGAAGATCATGTGTGGATGGATCTTAGGAAAAAGACGATAAAAGAGCTTGATACGGCTGATATCATAACACAGCCGTATGTTATTTTAGACCATGTAATGAAAGAGCATATGTATACGGGGATCCTCCATGGCTTTCTGCAAAAAAACATAGATAGACATAACATAGATAGAGATATCGTACTTATTTATGCAGATGAAGTGCCTTCTTTTTTTATATTGTAGGAATTAGCATATTATATGAATCTTA
>OAWZ01000471.1_pt1 | contig 21450 bp, 10 predicted proteins | sample 1477091 | NCBI WGS metagenome assembly OAWZ01 (sample SAMEA2580282, study PRJEB22360) | human gut metagenome | biome: human gut; feature: human-associated habitat; material: faeces | place: Denmark | collected 2008/2010
TTATGGCAACACCTCCGTTTAAGTATCAACCCATGTTTGAAAAGGGAAAAGATACAACTGAGTATTATCTGCTTACAAAAGACTATGTATCAGTAAGCGAGTTTGAAGGAAATCCTATCCTGAAAATTGAGAAAGAAGGTTTGACTGCGATGGCTAATGCAGCTTTTCGTGATGTATCATTCATGCTTCGTCGTTCGCACAACGAACAAGTTGCTAAGATTCTGAGTGATCCGGAAGCAAGTGAAAACGATAAGTATGTGGCATTGACTTTCCTGCGTAACGCGGAAGTTGCTTCAAAAGGTGTACTTCCTTTCTGTCAGGACACTGGTACTGCTATTATCCATGGTGAAAAAGGACAGCAGGTATGGACTGGATATTCTGATGAAGAAGCGCTTTCACTGGGCGTATATAAAACATACACTGAAGAGAACCTGCGTTATTCACAGAATGCGCCTTTGAATATGTATGATGAGGTAAATACAAAATGTAACCTCCCTGCACAGATTGACATCGAAGCTACCGAAGGTATGGAATACGAATTCCTTTGCGTAACAAAAGGTGGTGGTTCTGCCAACAAGACATATTTGTATCAGGAAACAAAAGCGATCCTGAATCCCGGTACACTGGTTCCATTCCTGGTTGAAAAAATGAAAACATTGGGAACAGCCGCTTGCCCTCCTTATCATATCGCTTTCGTGATCGGTGGAACTTCTGCTGAAAAGAACTTATTGACAGTGAAGCTGGCTTCTACTCATTTCTATGATAACTTGCCGACTACTGGAAACGAATATGGCCGTGCATTCCGCGACATCGAACTGGAAAAAGAAGTTTTGGCAGAAGCTCACAAAATTGGATTGGGCGCGCAATTCGGAGGTAAATATCTTGCTCATGACGTACGCATCATCCGTTTGCCTCGTCACGGTGCTTCTTGTCCGGTAGGCTTGGGAGTATCTTGCTCTGCCGACCGTAACATCAAATGTAAAATCAATAAGGAAGGTATCTGGATTGAGAAACTGGATTCAAATCCGGGCGAACTTATTCCTGTAGAACTGCGTCAAGCAGGTGAAGGTGATGTTGTAAAGATCGACCTGAACCGTCCGATGCCTGAAATCCTGAAAGAGCTGACTAAATATCCGGTAGCTACTCGTCTGTCATTGAACGGAACGATCATCGTAGGTCGTGACATCGCCCATGCTAAACTGAAAGAACGTTTGGATCGCGGCGAAGACTTGCCACAATATATTAAGGATCATCCTATTTATTATGCAGGTCCGGCAAAAACTCCGGAAGGCATGGCTTGTGGTTCTATGGGTCCTACTACAGCAGGACGTATGGACTCTTATGTAGAACTGTTCCAAAGTCATGGCGGCAGCATGGTCATGTTGGCAAAAGGTAACCGTAGCCAGCAAGTGACAGATGCTTGTAAGAAATATGGTGGTTTCTATCTTGGCTCTATCGGAGGTCCGGCAGCTATCCTTGCACAGAATAACATCAAGAGCATCGAATGTGTGGAATATCCGGAATTGGGTATGGAAGCCATCTGGAAAATTGAAGTAGAAAACTTCCCTGCATTTATCTTGGTGGATGATAAGGGTAATGACTTCTTCAAACAGTTGAAACCGTGGAATTGCACAAAATAACCGGTTTTAACCTGTTGGGATAAAACTTTAAGAAGAGGCTAAATGCCCTGAATTTATAAAATCCCCTCACTCTGCAATGTAGTGAGGGGATTTCATCTTTTGAGGACTTAAAGACTTTCCGGATATTTATTTTTGTAGTGTAGATATCAGCCTTTCATCATTTGTGATTACTTGTTCTGTTCTTTTTTCCATTTTTCATATCTCTTCAATACCTTACTACCATCTTTGTTATACCAACTATAACCATTCCGGCGCTCATGCCCGATTTCCGATATATCATATTTTTTAATGCCGTCACGGTCGCAGAAAAAAGGCCGATTCGTTTCCAGTTCATAAAAACGTGCCCAGAGAGTTGGACAGTCTTCACAGGGAACCATACGATAGTCTTTTTTACCTTCACCGTTAGTGAAATATTCCTTCTGTATTCCTTTTATTTTAGACTTTTGGAACCATTTGATTGCTCCTTCTATGGATTTTACAATGTCTGTGGATGGATTAGGAAGTGACATCAACAGCAATACAATATTGTCCGACTCTTGTCCGCTTAGTGACGGAAGTTCATAAGCACGTGCTTTGCAGGGTTCCAAAGTGACACGGTCGTGTTGGGCGCACCATACTGTTAATTCACCATTTTGGCACACCTGCGTTTTGAGTATACACTCTATACCTTTGTTGAATGCATTGCGTGCTTGTTCGCAGATATTGTCAGGAAGAAAAGTATATGGAGCTTTCTTTTCGTATATGCTCCGAAGTTGATTCATGACTCTTACCATTGCATTGTCATTGTAGGTGATTTGTACATAATAACCTTTGGGACGTGGATAAAATTGAGGCCATCCTCCGTTTTCATACTGCGATTTGAGCAGATATTGAATACCGTTCAGCACTCCTTCTTTATATTTCTCTTTCTGTGTAGCCAGATAAAGTCGTGCCAGATATTCTATTTCTGTCGTGGTGGCATTGTTGTCGATTGTGCTTTGGTTGATATCCTCTTTGGCTTTTAGTGCCGCTTTATATTCCTGTTCTGTCAGTTCTGCCGGCATATAGATATTTTTTGGCCATCCTCCGGTGATTTGCTGATACAGTAACACGTTGTCACCAATGCGTTGGGCTTCTTCCGTCTTGAAGAAATCGTCGTCAAATTTAGGAGCGATGTGTACCCATTCTTTGTAATTTTGTTGTTTTCTGTAGTCTGTTGCTTTTTGGGCTGAGGCGTTTGTCAGGATAAAAAGTAGCAGTAAGAAAAAACCTGGTTTTCTCATGGCTTTATTATTTAATGTTTTTATAGTATGCAAATGTATGAAGAAAGAAAAATACTGATATGTAATAACTGTTTTTTATAGAGTAAAAATTGGGTTAACCCTCCCGATAAGAAGATTAACCCAATCAAAAAATAAATGGAAACTACTTCCTTATTCCAGATATTTCGTAATCTTTCCGCTGATTTGTAACAGGGATATTTCGCAAAGTTTCGTATTATATTCAGCAGAGAGGATGCGTTCCTCTGCATCTAACAAACTTTTTTGTGTTTCACGCACTTCAAAACCGGAGAGGTCTCCCTGTATATAACGGTCCATGGCAATATCGTGATTATCTTTGGCGGTTATCAGGTTTTGACGTTCCAGATTCAGCAATTGAAGATTGTTGCGATAGGCTTGCCATAGGTTACTGAGATCAGAGCGAAGTGCTAATTCCAAGTCCTGTCGTTCCAGGCGACGATTCTTGAAAGCCAGACTTGCATTTCTCTTTTCGCGGCGACGATTACCGTCGAAGATATTAAAACCGACAGTTATTCCGGCATTGAAGCCCAGTTCACCTCTTCTGCTGTTTGCATTGATGTCATACTTGTTGAACGTATATCCATATCCGGTATTTAATTTGAGATATGGATAGTTGCGTGAGTTTATTTTCTTGTAGTCCAATTGGGCAAGTACTGTGTTTTGATCGGCCTTGAGCAAAGAAGCATTGGTTGCTAACGTAGAATTCCACAAATCATCAAATTGCAAGTCGCTGTGTACGTCGATAGTGGAGTCTTTGATAATAATGTTTTGATTGACATTGTTGTTAGCCATCAGTTCATTCAACTGGATGCGTGAAGAATGTAGCAATTCCTGTTGTTTGATGTATTGGGCACTGTCTGCATTGAAATCCACCTTTGCCTGCTGATAATCCAGCCCTGAAAACTTACCGACCAGGTGACTAGCCTCGGCTATGCGCAAGCGCTCTTTGGAAAGTGACATTGCATAATGAAAGTTTTTCAGACGAATCTTCTGCTGGATAAAATTATAGTATTCGGAAGTCAGGGCAGCGATAAAATCTTCAATGGCAATACGCGTGTTGGTTTCCCCCTGACGTTCCAGCTCTTTCAACTGTTTGTAGGTGGTACTGATATTGAATCCGTCGAAAATAGTCCAGTTGAGGTTAAGACCGACATTAACTGTCTGATCGTAGACTCCGTTGTTCTTTGTTATTTCTCCGGTAGCACGCGCCTTGGTCTCAATATTGTCCAGGTTTCCGGTATATCCGGCAGAGAAGTCCAGTGTAGGCAGGTAACCTGCATTTCCCAACGTTGCGTTGTTTTTGCTGATCTGCTCTTCGTTATGGATGATACGTAAAGAGTAATTGTTTTGCAATCCTTCTTCCAGACACTCCTTGAGAGTGAGAACTTGTGCCTTTGCAAAAGAGACTGATAAGAAGGCACATGCAATGGTGATATAAATGATGCGTTTCATGCAAATTCCTTTCTGTTTCATTCTTGTAGTTTTTTGATTCGGTTAGTCGAAATGTAACTGTAAATAGCCGGTACAATGTACATCGTAAGCAGAGTGGATACGACCATACCACCCACTACCGCCGTACCCATGGCAATACGCTGGTTACAACCTTCTCCGGTGGCAAATGCCAGCGGGATAAGTCCCAAAACCGTAGAGGCACTTGTCATCAGAATCGGACGGAGGCGTTGAAGGGCAGCATCTTTGATGGCGCTCATTTTATCCTCTCCGGCTTCCTGTTTCTGATTGGCAAATTCTACAATAAGAATACCGTTCTTCGCCACCAGACCGATCAGCATGATAATACCGATCTGACTGAAAATATTCATCGTAATATCTCCGAAATACATGAAGACCAAAGCTCCGGCAATAGCCAGCGGCACTGTCAACATGATAATCAATGGATCTTTGAAACTTTCAAACTGGGCTGCCAGAATCAGGTAAATCAAAAGGATAGCCAGGATAAAGGCGAACATCAGACTGGAAGAACTTTCACGATATTCCTTCGAGTCTCCCGACAGGGCAGTACGGAAAGTGTCATCCAATGTTTCTTTGGCAATCTTATCCATTTCATCCAAGCCTTGCCCGATTGTTTTGCCGTCTGCCAATCCCGCAGAGATGGTAGCTGACACAAAACGATTATAACGATACAACTTTGGAGGTGCAATACCGCTTTCCAATTCAATCAAGTTGTCCAGCTGAATCATATCCCCGCTACTGCTACGGACGTAAATAGCTTTCAGGTCGGCCGGTTTATTTCGTTGCTGGCGGTTGATTTCACCAAGAATTTCGTATTGTTTACCGTTCATATAGAAATATCCCATACGCTGTCCACTTAATCCATATTGCAGCGTTTGAGCAATGTTTTTGGTACTTACCCCCATAATACTGGCCTTGTCACGGTTGATCTGAATACGAGCTTCCGGTTTACTGAACTTCAAATCAACGTCCGCCATCTGGAAAACAGGATTCTCATATACTTTAGCCATAAACTTGGGCAACACTTCTTCCAGCTTTTCCAAATTGGTAGCCTGAAGTACATATTGTACAGGCATGCTTCCACGACGTCCGCCGAAAGAAGACTGCTGCTGTACGAATGAACGCGCCATTGTTTTCTTCTGTACCGCTTTTGATATTTTCTCTGCCACATCCATCTGGGTATAATTACGTTCATTCATATCCTTCAGCGTGATGCGCACGTTTCCGCTACCGCTGGATACACGGGCAGTTACAGCCTCTGCATCAGGCAGAATGGAGTCTACCAGTTGATTGATGTCTTCTGTGTAATCCCTGATATATTCATAGGTGACGCCTTCCGCTCCTCGTGTATTGATACTGATTTGCGAACGGTCTTCAAGTGGGGCCATTTCCGCAGGAACTGCATTCCATAGAATACCAATCAGGCAAATGGTGATGAAAGTAAATGGAAGAGCGATCCAGCGTTTGCTAAGAAAAGCGGCAAGCGAACGGCTGTATAGCCGATTCATTCCTTCAAAGAACGGTTCTGTTTTTGCATAGAACCAACTTTGTTTTTCTCGTTTAATGAGTAACTTCGTTGCCAACATCGGAGTGAAAGTCAATGCGGCAAATGAGGATATAATCACCGAACCCGAAATTACGATACTGAACTCACGGAATAATCGTCCCGTCATTCCATCCATAAAGACGATAGGGAAGAATACCGCTACCAGCGTAATAGTGGTGGAAATAACGGCAAAGAAAATTTCTTTGGCTCCTTCTATTCCCGCTTCTTTCGGGGCCATTCCTTTCTCTATACGGATGTAGATATTCTCTGTCATAACGATGGCGTCATCTACCACCAGTCCCACCGATAGTACGATGGCGAGCATGGAAAGCACATTGATGGAGAATCCTGCCAGATACATGACGAAGAATGCACCGATGAGGGAGACAGGAATTACGATACAAGGCACCAATGTAACGCGCCAGTCACGCAGGAAGAGGAAGATAATGATGATTACGAGTACAAAAGCCTCATACACTGTTGACTTTACCTCATTGATAGACGCACGGATAAACTTGGTATTATCAAAACCGTAGTTATAGTGTACGTCTTCCGGCAAGTCCTTTTTCATCTGCTCCATACGCTGGTATACCGCATCCGCAATCTCAATATGGTTGGCTCCCGGCTGTGGAATGACTACGACACCCACCATAGGAACGCCGTTCATCTTCATATAACTCTTAATATCAGCCGGCCCCAGTTCAGCACGTCCGATATCACTGAATCGTACAATACGGTTATTCTCTTCTTTGACAATCAAGTCATTGAATTCATCTGCGGTATGCATCAATCCTAGTGTACGGATCGTCAACTCGGTGGTATTTCCTTCGATACTACCTGAAGGAAGTTCCACATTTTCGTTATCTACAGCGTTTTTAACATCGACGGGAGTGATACCGTAACCTGCCATCTTTACCGGGTCGAGCCAAAGGCGCATGGAGTAACGCTTCTCTCCCGAGCCAAAGGCGCATGGAGTAACGCTTCTCTCCCCAGATAGATACACTACTTACATCAGAAATAGTCTGTAATTGTTCTTTCACAGTCAGATCCGCTATTTCACTTAATTCCAACAGAGAACGTTTGTCACTCTGAAGAGCAACCATCAAGATAGGCATGGCATCGGCATCTGCTTTTGAAACTGTCGGTGGGTCACAGTCGCGAGGCAGATAACGTTGGGCACGTGAAACCTTGTCACGTACGTCGTTGGCCGCTGTTTCCAGATCGACGGACAATTCAAATTCTACTGTAATACGGCTTTGCCCCTGTTGGCTCACACTGGACAAAGAACGGATACCGGGAATACCGTTGATATTCTGTTCCAACGGTTCAGTTATCTGGTTTTCGATAACGTCGGCATTAGCTCCCGGATAAGAGCAGCTGACAGAAATAATCGGATTATCTACCGACGGATATTCGCGGACACCCAAATAGTTGTATCCGATGAATCCGAAAAGGAGGATAATAATCGTTAATACTGTGGCTAATACCGGGCGACGTATACTTAATTCGGAGATGTTCATTGATTTATGATTTCTGATTTCTGAATTATGATTTCTGAGTTATGGATTGAAGATTTCTGATTTTTGAATTATGATTTCTGATTTCTGAATGTTTGCTGTATTTTGCTGACTTATAAATCATAAATTATTTGGCTTATAAATCATAAATCAGAATTCATAAATCATAAATTCTCATTCTTCAATATTGTCAAGTGTTACGGCGAGTCCGGTACGGAGTTGCAATGTTCCTGAAGTGATGATTGTGTCTCCTACGTGCAATCCTCTAATCACTTGCACTTCAGATGCGGTGCGGATACCAGTAATGATATCCACCGGTTCGGCCTTTCCTGATTTATACAGATAGACTTTATCTTTACCCATTTCCGGCACAATTGCTTCCGTTGGGATGGCTATTGCATTAGGTATTTCATCCTTTTTCAACAGTACACTGGCATAACGGCCGGGAAGTAGGGTGCGATTGACATTCGGGTATAATGCACGGGCGGTAAATTGATGCAGATTCGGATCGATGGCAGATTCTACAGCGTATACCTGTGCGCCAAAAGCATCCAATGTTCCTTCAACGCTGAAATTGAGATTGGTACCCTTTTTGATTTGCTTGGCATAACGTTCCGGAACGGAAAATTCAACCTTCAGTGGAGCGATTTTTGTCAGCTTGGCAACGACTGTGGTCGGAGACGCATACGTACCGATACTGACTTGGCGAAGTCCGATCACTCCGTCAAACGGAGCACGTAGCTCTGTCAGTTCAATATTAGCTTTGATAATTTCTATATCGGCATTCAGAGTTGCTAAATCCGTTTTCACCTGTTCGTAGGCTTCTTTACTGACAGCATCCCGTTTCAATAAAGCATCCTGGCGGAATACACGGTCTTCTGCCAGTTTCAATTGCGAAATCAACCTTTGCAATTGTGCCTGCAACTGTCTGTCATTCACTTTGGCTAGTAATTGGCCTTTCTTTACGGCTGTTCCTTCTTCAAAGTTGATTTCTACAATCTTTCCCGACGTTTCGAAAGACAAATCCACTTCTTCATCGGGCAGAAGTACACCGGTAGTGGTGAATTCATCTGTCAGAGATTGCGGTTTTATGACCTTGGCATTTACATTTAAAACTTGTTTCCCTCTTTTTTTATTACCGCCCATCACTTTGTCGGCGGCTGCTAGTTCGTCGTTTTTTTTCGGTAATTGTGAGTAGATTCCTCCTCCGATAATTCCGGTTATTCATGGTTTAGTATTGTATATGGCAATTATAATATAATCTTTGAAGATTAGACTTTCCCTGACTGGAAAGGTTTAATCTGTAAATGATAGAAAAAAAGTTAATGCATCTTTTTCAATTTAATAAGCTCATACACTTAAGGGAACTATTCTTTTATGGCATATAGAAGGGTGGTTGATATGACTTTCCCTTTTTTAGTGATAGTTTCTGATTTTACCAGCCCAATATTTTTGGCATACCAATCTATTGAATATTCGGTTTCTGAAATGAACATGACTTTTCCTTTTTGTTCCGTGTAGATTTTAATGCAATCAAAATCTCCCGCAGGAGTATGTATGGTTTCACGTCCTTTATATTTTCCTTTTAGAGAAGCTTTCATAGTCATTGGTCCTGATTTTTGCAAGAAATTACACTGTGGTATATCATCTCCATTCTGAACATGATCCTTTAAAGGTATGCTAATTCGTCCTTCTGCATATATGTTCTTAGAATATTTCTGATATTCATATTCTGATTTACCATCCAAAAGGATAACTTCGGTCATATCTTGACTCTTATGATAAATATAGAATAACCTGTTGATACCACTTTTTATACTTAGAGAATCATAGTGCTCTCCGAAAGCATCTTCTCTTATGATTAAGCGATCACCTTTATCAACCACGTCTGCGATGCACATAGTATCTTTCAGTGTTTTTCCTTCCTTTACTTCGGTTGTTACATAGTAAGCAGTTCTTCCTTTTTTAATACTGCAATATTGTGTGTTTTTTTGTGTGTACTATTATAACTATAAGTGTGAACAGCATTGGTTTTATAAGCACGCTGCTCGCATTTTTTCTAATAAGCAGCCCGATATTTTCCTTCCTCTTTATCTTCCAACATATTGAGATAAGAGGTATAACGGGATTCGCTGATGAGGTGCTCTTCCACTGCTTTGCGTACGGCACATCCCGGTTCATGACGATGTGTACAGTTGCCATATTTGCAGTCGGCGGAGGTTTTGAATATTTCGGGAAAATAATGTCCGATCTCTTCTTCTTCCATATCGAATGTGCCGAAGCCCTTGATACCCGGAGTATCGATGATATAGCCATCTCCTTCCACAGGGAACATTTCGGAGAAAGTAGTAGTATGCATTCCTTTGTTGTGGTAAGAAGAAATTTCGCCGGTCTTGGCTGCTATGCCCGGCAGTATGGAATTGATAAGAGTCGATTTGCCGACTCCCGAATGTCCGGAAAATAAAGTAATCTTGCCTTCCAGTGCTTTTTTGATTTCAGCCACTCCAGTGCCGCTCTTTGCGGAAACTTTGAAGCAAGGGTAGCCGATTTGTGTGTATAAGTTGATAAGTGCGTCCAGATAGCGGAGTTCATCTTCGTCGTAAGCATCTACCTTATTAAATACCAGTTTTACAGGGACGCGATAGGCCTCTGCGGATGCAAGAAAGCGATCAATAAAAATAGTGGAAGTTTCCGGATAATTGATGGTTACCACCAGCATACACTGGTCGAGATTGGCAGCAAGGATATGAGATTGTTTGGAAAGATTGGACGAGCGGCGGATGATGTAGTTCTTTCTATCTTCTATTTCACTGATAAAAGCAGTGCCTTCCTGATTAAGTATAATCCGGACACGATCACCCACTGCAACAGGATTAGTACTGCGAATCCCCTTCAACCGGAAATTCCCTTTGATTTTACATTCAATAGATTGTCCGTCATCGGTTTTCACCTGATACCAACTACCCGTGTTTTTGATTACTAATCCTTTCATATAAATTATAAATTAAAAATGAAGAATGAAGAATTCAGGCTGTGTTTCAACTGAATAATACAGCATTATAATTCCTCATTCTTCATTCTTAATTCTTCATTATTTTTTAGACGGTCATAATTTCTTTATCCTTTTCAGCCAGCATATCATCGATTTGTTTGATATACTTATCATGGATTTTTTGCAGTTTCCAATCCGTCTTTTACGGCCTTTTTCAGTGCGTCGATGCCGTCACGACGCGCGTTGCGTACGCTTACTTTAGCCGTTTCGCCTTCTCCTTTACACTGTTTTGCCAGTTGTTTACGACGTTCTTCCGTCAGGGGAGGGATGCCGATACGGATCATTTCTCCATTGTTTTCGGGCATGATACCGAGGTCAGAGTCGATGATTGCTTTTTCGATGACACGGAACATGCTTTTATCCCAAGGCTTGATTACGATACTGCGGGCGTCCGGAGTAGTAATTGCTGCTACATTGCTGATAGGAACCATACTTCCGTAAGAATCTACGCGGATACCATCTAATAAGCGTGCACTCGCTTTTCCGGCGCGGATATGTGCCAGTGCTTCTTCCAGATACATGATGGCCATATCCATCTTTTCTTGTGCATTGTCAAGGCAAGTCTTTACGTCTACCATATTTTTTGAGATTTAAAATTGCATTTTGATTGATTAAGTAGCAAAAGTATATTATTTTTTGTTCATCTGCAACAGCATACCCATCTTTTTTATGAGTGACTTGCCAATGATAATCAGGGTAACGGCGGGGGTAATCATTAAAAAACCCCACCTTTAACCATTTTGTTCAGCGGGGAGTCAGTTTTTCGTGAAACAGGAGAACACCGAAGAATAAAGCTGTCACCGGTTCCAAAGCACCCAATATTGCCGTTGGTGTAGAGCCTATATAATGGATGGCCAGTGCGGTACAGACCAGTGATACGGCAGTTGGCAGGATGGCGAGTGATAATACATCGGCCCAGAGCCAGGCAGACGGTATTACTTGCAGTTCCGTACAGAAATTTAAACGGACGATATAAACCGATAGTCCGAACAAAATGGCATAGAAGGTAAGTTTCGTGGTCGGCAGGTTTTTCAATGTCGAACGGTTTACACCTACTATATATATAGCATAAGAGAGAGAAGACAACAGAACAAAGATAATTCCCAAAGTCGATAGCGGTTTGTTGCCGTCTCCCTGATAAAGCAAGGCAATGCCTGAAAGTGCCAGCAGGATGGAGAAAACGGTAATGGCGGAAATCTTTTCCTTGAAGAATATTCCCATAATGACAGCTACCATCACCGGATAAACAAACAGAATCGTTGAAGCAATTCCGGCATCCATATAATTATAGCTCATAAACAAAAGCAGTGATGAAAAAGAGAATAACAATCCCATAATGACTAAGGGCAAAACGTCTGCCTTATGAAGTGCAAAAGACTGATGCTGCATTTTCATCAGAATACCCAATACGATTGTCGCAAAGAAGTACCGGTAGAATAAAACGGTATCGACACTCATTCCGGCTGCATAGAGCGGAAGTGCAAAAAGAGGATTCATACCGTAGCTCGCAGCGGCAATCGCTCCATAGATAAAACCTTTGGTTTTGTTAGTCATTGTTTTGCTTTTTTTAATGGCGTGCAAAAGTACGCAGTTCACCAATGATAAACAAGCGTTTAGGCGGTTGGTAGTATAATTTAATCTTTCGTATGCTAAAAACTATTTCTTAGTGAAGAGGATACTAATCTTGTTTATGCATAAAATTAATCGTCTGACAGTTGTTAAACTTGCGTCTGACTACTGTTGAACTTTCGTCTGACAACTGTCAGACGAAAAAGAATCAACTGTCAGACGACTAATTTTATTCGATCGGGAGATTAGTTATACGCAGTCTGAGGAATAATTAACAGGCAATAGTCAATCAGGTTTTTGCATAAACACTTGCATATATCTTGGATTTTCCCGAATATTGTATCCGAATTATCGAAAAACACAGATGACCAAAGCTAACTTTCTTGTTATTTATTGCCTGTTTATATCGGGACTTTGTTGCATGGCAAATGTGACAAAGGATATCAATATGCGTTTTAAAGACGTGAGGCAAGGACTTTCGCATCAAACGGTCAATTGTTTCTATCAGGATGAATTCGGATTTTTATGGATTGGTACTCAAGACGGACTGAACCGCTTTGACGGTCGTAAATTTGAAGTCTTCAAACCGGATAACGCCAATCCCTATTCAATCAATATAAATAATATCCGGCAGGTTTGCGGAAACAAGGAAGGATTGCTTTTTATCCGTAGTTTGCAGAGTGTGACTCTTTATGACATGCGTTTGAACCGCTTTAAGGTGTTGCGTGAAGGAGAAGTTGCAGGAATCTGCTATGCGCACGACGCATTGTGGATAGCTACCGGAAAAGAAATCTACCGTTATCGTGATCTCAACCAAGTGCCCGAGTTATTCTTTTCATTCCCTTCGGACGGAGAGGATATATTGATGAACAGTCTAATGGTTCGTCAGAATCAAACCGTGGTGGTGGGTACTTCTTCCAAGGGTATTTACTGTATCGATCAGGCTGCTCATATCACCCGTCATATTGATGTGGGGGCTGTTAATTCGATTACGGAAGACAGAGACGGGAGCATCTGGATAGCTACCAGAAATCGGGGACTTACCCGGTTGGAGGCAAATGGGGAGCTTACTCATTACAGATATAATAAAGTGGCTGATAATACAATCAACCATGATAATGTGCGTCATGTGACACAAGCCAATGATAGTCTTCTGTATATCGGGTTTACGGATTATGAATATGACTTGAATGTGGAGGCAGCCGATATACGTTCCATCATTTCGATGCATTACGACACTTCGGGAACTTTATGGCTGGGCACTTTCTATCAGGGAATACAATATTATAATGTAGCGAATGATGCTTATCACTTTTACCGTTCGTCTACGGCTGTTGGCGGGCATTTGAATTCCTATATCATCAGTTCCATTGCCGAAGACTGTTCCGGGCGGATCTGGTTTGCAAGTGAAGGAAGTGGATTGAACTACTATGATAAATATGCCAAACGCTTTTTTCCGCTTAAACATTTATATGCTCAAGAGCTGTCTTTTAAGATTGTGAAGTCTTTGTATTATGAGAAAGAACCGGATTATCTTTGGGTAGCTTCGCTTTATCAGGGCATCAATCGGATTAACCTGTCGACCGGACATATAGAATCTATTACGGAAAATATCGATACTCCGGAAGGAAAAACAGTCGACAGGGCCTATAATCTGGTAAAAATGATAGAGTTTGCCGGTCATGATTCCTTATTGATAGCAGCCAAGGGTGGGCTGCTTGTATTGGATAAAAAACATCTCCGGTTGCATCATTTCGAACATCCTTCTTTAGCTTCCAGACATTTGTCGCAGGTTTGGGATATGACGTTTGATAAAGAAGGGGATTTATGGCTGACCACTTCTTTTGATTTGATACGGGTCAATTTGAAAGCGGGTACTTCCCGTAGTTATCCTTTCTCCCAAATAGCGCAGAGCACGGCACAGCATCACATTAATCATATTCTATGTGATAGAAAAGGACGTATATGGCTGGGATCGACGGGATCGGGAATTTATCTATTCGATAAGAAGAAAGACACCTTTGTAGGATACGGAGCGAAGCAGGGATTGGAGAATGGATTTATCACCGGATTGGTAGAGAGTCCGCTGGACGGTTCCATTTATGTGGCAACGAATGGCGGTTTCTCTAAATTCAATCTAGCCACTACCACATTCGAGAACTATAACAGGCAGAGTGATTTTCCCTTGAATAACGTGAATGACGGAGGGCTGTACATTACGTCCGACCACGATATTTATGTCTGTGGACTAGCAGGTATCGTTTCCATAGCCCAGGAGAAACTGAACAAGCAGTCTGTGGATTATAATGTGTTCGTAAAACGAGTGCTTGTGGATAATACGGAAATACAACCACTTGATTCGTTGGGACTTATCAAGGAAACGGTATTGTATGAACATCAATTAGTATTGCCGCCCAGGTATTCTTCCGTCACTTTTGAGATAGCGAGCAATACCCTGAATAATATTTCCAATATCGGTCTGGAATATAAACTTGAAGGATTTGATAACGAATATATGAAGGCGGGAGATAATACGATGGTTACTTATACCAATCTTCATCCGGGGCGTTATACTTTTCATGTTCGTGGCGACCAGTTGCGCATTCACGACCAGGAAGCACCTTCTGCCAGTTTTGAGCTGATAGTGGAGGCGCCCGTTTATCAACGAGCATGGTTTATTTTGCTGATGATATTGGCAGGTATCCTTATTGCAGGTTATATTATCCGTATGTTCTGGATACGGAAAACCTTGCAACATTCTCTATTGGCCGAGAAACGGGAAAAAGAGTATATCGAAAATGTGAATCAGTCCAAACTACGTTTCTTTACCAATGTATCGCATGAGTTCCGTACTCCGTTAACGCTTATATCCAGTCAGCTTGAGATGCTCCTGATGCATAAAGACATGATCCCCGAGGTGTATAATAAAATTTTGGAGATTTATAAGAACTCCCGCCGGATGAATAATCTGGTGGATGAAGTGATTGATATCCGTAAGCAGGATCAGGGATATCTGAAATTGAAAATTTCCAAAGAGAATATTGTTGCGGTGATAGAGGAGATTTGTTGTTCTTTCTATAGTTATGCGCAGCTGAATAAGATCGATCTCCGCTTTTCTTCCACTTTCAAAGAAGCGGATTTGTATATTGACAAGACGCAGATAGAGAAAGTATTCTATAATCTATTGTCCAATGCTTTTAAATATACGAAGCCCGGTGACTGGATTTCTGTAGAATTGGTAGCGGAAGGAGAGAATGACATTGTGATTTCAGTCAATAATCTAGGTGTCGGTATCGAAAAGTCCAAGATCAAACATGTATTTGAACGGTTTTGGCAGGATGACTCGGCAACAACTACACAGACAGTCAAAGGATCGGGTATCGGGTTGGCAATGGCGAAAGGAATTGTGGAATTGCATCAGGGAACTATCGGAGTGGAAAGTGAGCCGAATGGAATAACGTCTTTTATCGTTACTCTTCACCGGGATGCAAATGTGAATGTGGAAGCATCTTCCTCTGCAGATGAACGCGTTGCCGGACATTATGTAATAGAGCCTCAAGAAATCTCGGAAATGGTGAAGCCGGATAAAACGGTGAAAATACTGATTGTGGAGGATAACCCGGAGATGCGTAAGGTGTTGGCACAGATTTTTGAACAAATATATGATGTATATACGGCTGCCGACGGGCAGGAAGGATTGGAGCAGGCTTCTTCACTACAACCACAGATGATTGTGAGTGATATTATGATGCCTGTTATGTCCGGCCTGGAGATGTGCGAGAAGTTGAAAAGCAATTTGCAGACCAGCCATATTCCTGTGGTATTGCTGACTGCCCGCAACCGGGAAGAACATACCTTAGAGGGCTTGCAGACGGGAGCGGATGATTATATCTCCAAACCTTTCAATATCAAGATATTGGTGGCCCGTTGCAACAATATCATCCAGACTCGTAAACTGCTCCAGCAGCGGTTTGCCCGGAATGATGAACCTAAAGTGGAAGACCTTCCGTTTAATCCGATCGATAAAAAGATGCTGATGGATGCTACCGCGATTGTGGAATCTTATATTGATAACGCAGACTTTGACGTAGCCACTTTTGCACGTGAGATGTGCATGAGCAGAACTTTGCTTTTCACCAAACTGAAAGCATTGACCGGACAGACCCCGAATGACTTTATTTTATCTTTGAGACTGAAAAAGGCAACAGAAAAATTAATCAATGATCCCAATGCCCTGATTGCTGATATAGCATTTGATTACGGTTTTTCTAATCCAAGTTATTTTATCCGATGTTTTAAGAATGCTTATGATATTACTCCGGCTGCTTACCGGAGGAAATACACAAACGCTTAATATATAGCGTCTTATGTATTTGTCTCCTGGTGAGAATTGTACTATTTGAACTTTTATACGGACGATTCTATTATTCGAAATCACTAATTATTTGGATTTTTGCACTGTAATCATTCAAATTATTACATAGTATGAAAAACATCGTAATTAAATGGGCTGTGTTCCTGACAGCCTTTCTTATCTCTTTAGAGGTTAGTGCTCAAAACGTCAGAGTTTCTGGAGTTGTGACAGACGCACTTGGACCAATCCCCGGAGCTAATATTATGGAGGAGGGGACTACTAACGGTACAGTGACGGATGTAAATGGAAAATATTCAATCAGCGTATCTGCAAAATCTACCCTTGTTTTCTCTTGTATAGGATATAAGGAACAGAAGATACGTGTCGGTACGAAAACGGTACTGAATGTGGATATGGTAGAAGAGTCGAAAATGCTCGATGAATTAGTCGTTGTCGGCTATGGCGTTCAGCGTAAAAGTGACGTGGCAACTTCGGTAGCCTCGGTCAAAGCGGATGAAATGAAAACCTTTCCTGCCGGCAATGTGGCTGATATGCTGCGTGGACGTGCCGCAGGTGTGAATGTAACGAGTAGTTCCGGACGTCCGGGATCGACTCCTTCGATCACTATTCGCGGTTCCCGTTCTATCAGTGCGGACAATGCTCCTTTATATATCATAAATGGTTCTCCTTCTAGTGCAACGGAGTTTAGCACGTTGAGTGCGGACGATATTGAGTCGGTTGAAATTCTGAAGGATGCTGCGTCGCAGGCTATTTATGGGGCACGTGCCAGTGACGGTGTGGTATTGGTAACTACCAAGCGCGGTAAAGCCGGAAAGGTGGAAGTCAGTTATAATGGTTATCTGGGTATCCAGTCTCTCTGGAGGAATTTTGATTTCTATTCTCCCGAAGAGTATATGCAGCTTCGCCGTGAAGCGAAGGCACATGATAAGGGAATTGTTGATGCACGTGAGATTTCGATAGCCGAGGCATTGGAAGACGAGGTTATGCAGCGGGTATGGGCCAGCGGAAAGTTTATCGACTGGGAAAAAGAAATGTTCAGAAATGCAATTTACCATAATTATGATGTCAGTGTACGTGGAGGAACAGAGAAAATCAAAGTATCGGCAGGTGCCAACTATTTTGACCAACAGGGAATGGTGGTTACCGGATCGGGATACCAGAAGTTTTCTTTAAGGTTGAATCTGGACTTTGAAATATCAAAGTGGATTAGTTTTGGCATCAATTCTTCTTATGCGATGACTAAACAGGATCGTGAGGATGGTAACTTTAATGATTTTATTACCAGTTCCCCATTGGCGGAAATATATGATGTGGATGGTAAATATACAAAGTATATCAACTCGGAAGGAAATTATAATCCTTTGTACCGTGCTCAACATTACGGACGTGAAGTTTCTCGTGATAATTACCGCCTGAACTTTTTTATGGATGTGAAGCCTTTCAAGGGATTCAATTATCGTCTGAATACTTCCGTTTATAATCAGACATCTGAAGACGGTTCCTATAAAGATTCCCAATATCCGGGAGGCGGAGGAACAGCTGTGCTCGACGAATCACGCACGCAGAACTGGCTGGTTGAGAATATTGTGACTTATAAAGTGCCTATCCGCAATAAGAAACATCAGTTGACGTTGACCGGTGTGCAGTCTGTCGACCATAATGGCTCGAAGTCTATCGGCTATTCAGTAGAGAATCTTCCGGTAGATAAAGATTGGAATTTCATTTCTCAAGGTGAGTTTACAGGCAAGCCCCGTCGTCAGTTTAATGAAAATAATCTGGTGTCGTTCATGGCTCGTGCACAGTATTCGCTTTTAGACCGTTATCTATTGAATGTGGCTGTTCGTCGCGACGGTTCCAGCCGTTTCGGAAAAGAAAATAAATGGGGTACATTCCCGTCAGCTGCTTTTGCCTGGCGTGTCAATCAGGAGAATTTCCTGAAAGATGTGTCGTGGATTGATAACCTGAAATTACGTGTCAGTTATGGTATTGTTGGTAATCAGAACGGTATCGGCAATTACACTACTTTGGGGCTGGCAGATAATAAAGGATATGAGTTTGGAGATACTTTCCAGATGGGATATTTGCCGGGTAAGGAGCTTTCTAACCCGAACCTGAAATGGGAACAGTCTGCAACGGCTAATTTAGGTGTTGATTTTAGTTTCTTCAATGGTCGCCTGAATGGTACGGTGGAATATTACAATACGCATACGAAAGATTTATTGGTGGAACGCTCTTTGAATGCATCACTTGGATATACCACTATGCTGGATAATCTGGGAAAGACAAAATCCAGTGGTATCGATCTTTCTTTAAATGGTGATGTGATACGTACGAAAGAGTTTACCTGGTCGCTTGGAACTAATTTCAGTATGTATAAGAATGAAATTGTCCGTATTGACGATACGCTCGATGAAAATGGTAAACCCGCCAGTCAGGTAGCACAGGGATGGATTATCGGAGAACCGATCAATGTATATTATGATTATCTGGTAGACGGAATTTTTCAGTATGATGATTTTGATATTACTCGTGATGGTACAGGTAATCTGGTATATACGCTGAAAAACACCTATGACAGTAACAATGACGGTGTAGCCGACAGCCCGATTGATTACGGCGGCGCTATTGAACCGGGTATGGTTAAGGTACGTGATAACAATGGAGACGGAAAGATCACGGCAGATGACAGAGTGCCTATCCGGAAAGATCCGAAATTTACCGTCTCTCTTTCTTCCACATGGAACTGGAAAGGATTTGACTTGTTCATGGATTGGTATGGAGTTTCCGGCAGAAAGATAAAGAATAGTTATTTGTATGACTATAATTCCGGAGGTTCTTTGCGTGGAAAACTGAATGGAGTGAAGGTGGATTATTGGACTCCGTTCAATCCGTCGAACGAATTCCCGCGTCCTTCTTATAGCGCAGACCCTGCTTATTTGAGTGCCATCGCTATTCAGGATGCATCTTATATCCGTTTACGCACCTTACAATTGGGATATACTTTCCCGGCCAGACTATTGAAGAATACTCCGATTCATAAATTACGTCTGTATGCAACTGCTACTAACTTGCTGACATTTACGGAATTTAAGTCTTATAGTCCCGAACTGACTCCCGGGTCTTATCCGGAGTCCAGACAATATGTATTTGGTGTCAATGTTTCATTCTAAAATAAAGAATCCTTATGAAAAAGTTAATATATACAGCCTTTGTCATCTGCGGAATGTTGACCGCTTCCTGCTCGGATTTATTAAATCTGGAATCAAAGACAGACGTGACGAACAATTATCTGTTCACTACTCCCGAAGGGTTGAATACAGCTGTTACAGGTCTGTACTCCCTAGCTCGTGAATTGCCGGGTGGAGCGGATAATAATGAATCCAATCTGTACATCGTTACTATGTGTGACTTTAATACGGATATTGCGATACTTAGAGCAGGTGTTTCTACTTCAATCGGACGTTTGAACACGAGTTTTACTCCAAGTACTGGGGATGTCAATAAGTTCTGGAAACATCACTATGGTATTATTGGAAAAGCAAATGAAATTATTGTAGCCGCAGAAGCTCTGGGGCTGGATGACAGCGATGTGCTCCATGCATGGAGTGAAGCGAAATTCTTCAGAGGACGGAGCTATTTTGAACTCTGGAAACGCTTTGACCGTCTTTATCTGAATATCACCCCGACCACCGTCGACAATCTGAAACGGGAATACAAACCTGCTTCTCATGAAGAACTGATGACGCTGATTACAACTGACTTGGACGATGCCATGAAAGGGCTGGACTGGTCGCTTCCTCAAAATAATGGAAATGTATTGTATGGACGGGTAACAAAAGCTACTGCCAAGCATGTTCGTGCACAGGTTGCCATGTGGGAGTCAGATTGGGATACAGCCATTGAGGAATGTGAGGATATCTTTAAGCAGGAAGGCATCTACTCGATGGAAAAGAAAGCCGAGAATGTATTTAATGGGGCAGATTTGAAATCTCCGGAAGTGTTATGGAGTTTCCAATATTCACAAAACTTGGGTGGAGGTGGTTCCGGAACTCCGGTTGCCGGACATCGTGTCTCTATTCAAACCACTACCCGAATCAATAAAATTTCAGGTTGTATCAATACGGCCGATCAGGGTGGATATGGTTGGGGACGTATTTATCCGAATACCTATCTGTTGAGTCTGTACGATCAGGCAAAAGATACGCGATATAATGAGTTGTTTGTTCACCGTTTCAAATATAATGACCCTACTTCTCCTAAATATGGAGAATTGATTCCTCTTACACAGAGTTCCAGCTATTGTGAAACACTGCATTTTATGTCGAAAAAATACTTTGACCAATGGACGATGGCTGATAATCCGGACCGGACAACAGGTTTCAAGGATCTGATTGTCTATCGACTGGCAGAAACTTACTTAATGGCGGCAGAGGCATATATGCGTCGTGACGGAGGTATGAGTACGGATGCTTTGCGCTGTTACAATAAAACATGGGAACGTGCGGGAAATGATAAATTTGCAGGTCCTCTGACGCAGGATATACTTTTGGATGAATATGCCCGTGAGTTGAATTTTGAAGGCGTTCGCTGGCCTTTGTTGAAACGTTTGGGACTCTTGGGCGAAAGAGTGAAAGCGCATTATGGCGAGACGAAGGCTGAAAACCCTTATCTGGATAAAGATTATGCGGAATGCCGTACCAGTTTTGTGGTTGGAAAGCACGAATGTTGGCCTATTCCACAGGAACAGATTGACTTGATGGGGAAAGAGAATTTCCCACAGAATGAGAACTGGTATTAAGCGATTGATTATCTGTAAAACATGAATGAATATGAAAAAAATAATATACTTCTTATTGATTTTAAATCTGGGGTTACTTTCTTGTGTCGATGATGCATCGGTACGCGTGATGCCTGAATTTAATTGTAAAGATACAAAAGTAAATTTGGCGAAAGCGGCGGGGTCTTCTGTTACGTCGCTGTTATATAACAATCCGAAGGATC
>OAWZ01000524.1_pt1 | contig 19337 bp, 17 predicted proteins | sample 1477091 | NCBI WGS metagenome assembly OAWZ01 (sample SAMEA2580282, study PRJEB22360) | human gut metagenome | biome: human gut; feature: human-associated habitat; material: faeces | place: Denmark | collected 2008/2010
GTGTAGAAAATGGACATATTATCTGCTGGAGCAGGCTGCTTAGAAATCAAAGGTGTCACCTGCGATAGTTTTTCTCTATTGTCGGAAGGAGACCTGTTAAGAGCCGACTGGAGATAATGGAAAAAAAACATACCTTATCGCGCGAAGGGTATGAAAAGCAGTGTGCCCGTGGGTATGCATAAAAAAGATGGCTCTGATAAATACTAAATACAAAAAAGGACGGAATTAACATGAGAAAATCAAGATGGCACTATGCATGGTTTATATTAGCAGCTGTTATTTTAATCAGGGGCTTTGCAGGCGGCGGCATCAACATGACTTCCGGACTTTTCCTGTCTCCGGTCTCAAAAGAAATCGGCGTGGGAATCGGAAGTCTGTCTATCTATTTGAGCATAACTTCTGTCGTTATGGTCTTATGGCTTCCCACAGCAGGCCGGCTGATCAATAAATATGATATCCGACTCATGGCCCTGGCAGGGGCAGTGCTCCAAACACTCTCTTTTGCCTCTTTTGGTTTTCTGAACAGCGTTTACGGCTGGTATCTTTTAGCCATTCCCCATGCCATGGGCGCCACAATCTTAGTAAATCTTTTAGGTCCAATTCTTATAAACAGATGGTTTGCAAAAAATGCAGGAACTATGCTCGGAATCCAGATGGCATTCGTAGGACTTTTCGGGGCAGTACTGCAGCCGGTCACGTCCGATATCATTACACAGTACGGCTGGAGAACCGGATATTTTTTTATCGGAGGCATCACATTTGCTGTCGTTGTCATCACTTCTCTGGTCCTCCTGAAAAATAAACCTGGAGACAAACACCTTCTTCCGTTAGGTGCTGAATCTGCGTCAGAAGATACTGCTCCCGGTCAAATAAAAAAAGACCAGCTTGAGATATCCGAAGCTGCGGCTCTGCACTCGGCGTCTTTTTATCTGCTACTGTTCTTTATGATTGCTATTACCGGGATCGGCGTCTTTACCCAGCATATTCCTACCTATGGTTCCATGCTCGGTTATAGTGTCAGAAAAACCGGGGTAGCGCTTGCCTATGCCTCCATCGGAAGTGCCATCGGCTCCATTGCCATCGGAATGATAAGTGACCGGATCGGCAGTCTGAAAACCTGCTATGGAATGATCGCAGTCGGACTCGCAGCAGAGACTGGATTTTTGTTCAGCCAGCAGAGCTTTGCGGTCTTTGCCGTTTCAACCTTTCTCCACGGTCTGGTGACTTCCGGCATCATGGTCTTGGCTCCAATCCTTACCCTCAAATTTTATGGGCAGACCGATTATGAAAAGATATTTGCCAAAATTTCTATGGGCGCCCCGATTGCCTCCATTGTGCTGGTCCCTGCCTACGGATTTATCTATGATCTTTCCGGCAGCTACCGGACAGTCCTCATAGGAATGATCTGCCTGCTGGTCTTTGCCGCCGTCTGCATAACTGTCGGCTGGAAAAAGCGCTGTACAAATGAGGGGTGTCCTTCCTGGAGAGAGAAGCACTGATATCCCAGGGAAATGGAAACACTGAAGCAGCGGTTCCTTTTTGACACTTACTCTGATATACTTATTTTAAATGGTATAAAGCCAATGAAAGGAGCCAGTGCTGTGAATTTTATAATTGCTGAACTTTTAGTATTCAGGTGTGGAGTGAAAGATTCTTCTAAAAATCTTCAGACACACATCAATGAAATATAACGGAGAAAATTACATGAATATACGTTTTCTGAGTCAGATTGTACTGCAAGTAACCGGGTTAATTTATGCTACAGTAAAATACAGAAACAAAATTATTGAACACATTGATGATTATGTTTCCGGAATAAAGTATTCCCTGCCCTTTGACGGTGAATGGTACACCGCAAATGGCGGTGATAGGAAATTCTTCCACAGCGGTTCGCCTATGATTTTATTATTGTAGATGATAAAAGTGAAAGCTTCTGCGGAAACAAAAAGGATCTGCACAGTTATTACTGCTACGGAAAAAATATACTTGCTCCTGCGGACGGTATCGTTGTTTCAACAAAAAACAACTTCCCCGACTGCCGCATCATGGACACTGGGCAGACGGATCCGGATACTACTGATATTGGCGGCAACCGGATTATTTTAAAACATACTCCAAATGAATACAGTGCAATCTGTCATCTTATGCCTGGGAGTATAAAAGTACAGAAAGGACAAACGGTAAAAAGAGGTGATGTTATTGCCAAGTGCGGCAACTCCGGCAATACGACAGAACCTCACGTTCATTTTCAGATACAATCCACTGCTGGTTTCTATTCCTGCCTTGGTCTGCCTCTTCGTTTTTCTCATATTCAGACTAAAATTTATTCGAAATACAGTCTAATGGATACACGGCCTCTGCCTAAAAAAGAGGATCTGAGAAAAGGCTGTATACATAGGGGACTGTTAGTAAAAAATATTTAACGTAAAAAAATTCCTTGAGCGTTTGCTCAAGGAATTTTTATTTTATCTGGTAATTTTATTTATCATTCAGTGCTGCCTGTGCTGCTGCAAGTCTTGCGATCGGCACACGGTATGGGCTGCATGATACATAATTTAATCCAACCCTGTGGCAGAATTCAACGGATGCAGGATCTCCTCCGTGCTCTCCGCAGATACCAAGTTTGATATCCGGACGGGTTGATCTGCCCTTCTCAGCTGCCATAGCGATCAGCTGTCCGACTCCGTCCTGATCCAGTTTCGCAAACGGATCTGACTCGTAGATCTTGTTGTCGTAGTAAGCTTCCAGGAACTTACCTGCGTCATCACGTGAGAATCCGAAAGTCATCTGTGTCAGGTCATTGGTACCGAAGGAGAAGAACTCGGCTTCTTCTGCGATTTCATTTGCCAGAAGAGCTGCACGAGGTATTTCAATCATTGTACCAATGTGGTAATTGATATCTGACTCATAATAAGCTTTTACTTTCTCTGCTGTCTCAACAACAACATTTTTGACAAATTGGAGCTCTTTCTTCTCTCCTACGAGAGGAATCATGATCTCAGGAACAATGTCGAATCCTTTTTCCTGTTTTACTTCGATGGCAGCTTCCATAACCGCTCTTGTCTGCATCTTGGCGATTTCAGGATAGGTGACAGCCAGACGGCATCCGCGATGTCCCATCATAGGATTAAACTCATGCAAAGATGCACGTGTCATATTGATCTCTTCTACTGTTACATTCATATCTTTTGCCAGTGCTGAAATCTCTTCCAGTGTCGTAGGCAGGAACTCATGCAGAGGCGGATCTAAGAAACGGATAGTAACCGGTTTTCCTTCCATAACCTCGTAGAGTTCTTTGAAGTCTTTCTTCTGATATGGAATCAGCTGGTTCAGAGCGATCTCTCTCGCCTCTTTAGTCCTTGATAAGATCATACGGCGGATCTTCGGAATTCTTTCTGCATCAAAGAACATATGCTCTGTACGGCAAAGTCCGATTCCCTCTGCCCCAAACTTAACTGCGTTCAGTGCATCTGCCGGTGTATCGGCGTTGGTGCGTACCTTTAATGTACGGATCTCATCTGCCCATGTCATAATGCGGTCAAAGTTTCCGCTGATGGTTGCAGGGATCGTGCGGATCTCTCCATAGTAAACTTTACCGGTAGATCCGTCGATGGAAATATAATCTCCCTCACGGACAGTCTTTCCTCCCAGGGTGAACAGTCCTTTTTCTTCGTCTAACTGAATATCACCGCATCCTGCTACGCAGGCTGTACCCATACCGCGGGCAACAACGGCCGCATGGGATGTCATGCCTCCGCGGGCTGTCAGGATACCTTCAGCCGCATGCATACCTTCGATATCTTCCGGTGATGTCTCCAAGCGGACAAGGATAACTTTCTCTCCGGCTTCATGATGAAGTTTTGCAGTCTCAGCAGTAAAGTAAACCTTACCAGTTGCAGCTCCCGGTGATGCAGGAAGTGCTTCCCCGATCGGAACGGCAGCTTTGATTGCTTCCGGATCAAAGCGCGGATGTAATAGCTGATCCAAGGCTTTTGCCTCAATCCTTGAAACGGCTTCCTCTTTTGTGATCATACCTTCATCTACGAGTTCACAGGCAATACGAAGTGCTGCCGGTGCAGTTCTCTTACCGTTTCTGGTCTGTAAGAAATAAAGCTTGCCTTCCTGAATGGTAAACTCCATATCCTGCATATCGCGGTAATGGTCTTCCAGAGTCTTGGCGATCTGCATAAACTGCTCATAGCAGTCCGGAAGGTCTTCTTTCAGTCTGGTGATCGGCTGCGGAGGACGCACACCTGCCACTACGTCCTCTCCCTGTGCATTGATGAGGTACTCTCCATAGATCTGTTTTTCACCGGTGGATGGATTTCTTGTAAATGCTACACCGGTTCCTGATGTATCTCCCATATTTCCGAATACCATGGTCTGCACATTTACTGCAGTACCCCAGTCTCCAGGGATATCGTTCATTCTTCTGTAATAAATAGCACGAGGATTATCCCAGGAACGGAAAACGGCTTTGATCGCTTCCAACAGCTGTTCTTTCGGCTCCTGCGGGAAATCTTCCCCTAACTCACTCTTATAAATCTCTTTGTATCGCACGATGACTTCTTTCAGGTCATCTGCGGTTAAATCTGTATCAAACTTTGCTCCCTTGTCTTCCTTCATCTCGTCAAGGACCGCTTCAAATTTAGCTTTGTCCACTTCTTTTACAACATCTGCGAACATCTGGATAAATCTGCGGTAAGAATCATAAGCAAACCGTGGGTTGCCGGTCTTCTTTGCAAATCCTTCCACAGCTACGTCATTCAGACCTAGGTTCAAAATCGTGTCCATCATACCAGGCATAGATACTCTGGCCCCGGAACGTACAGAAACCAACAGCGGGTCTTCTAAGTCTCCGAATTCCTTCCCCTGAATATTTTCCAATGCTTTCATCGCATCGAAAATCTGTCCCTGTACCTCATCACTGATGTTTTCACCGCAGTCATAGTAATTGGTACATGCTTCTGTCGTCACCGTAAACCCCTGAGGAATCGGAAGACCAAGTCCTGTCATCTCTGCCAGGTTGGCACCTTTGCCGCCCAAGAGGTTTCTCATTTCTGCATTGCCCTCGTTAAATTGATAAACCCATTTTGTTGACATGTCTATACCTCCTAAAATAGTATGTTGTAACAGTGTATGTCGTTGGACTAATTGTACCACAAAACAAATTATTTGTTAATTATTTTTATACGTTTTTAACAATAAATTTTACATTCTATTAAGAAAACTATTTATTTTCTCTAAATCGACATGTTTTTCTCAATTATTTTGTTTTATCTTTCGTGAAATATTAATAAAATGGAAAGCCCTGCAATTCTTCCGGTGTAGCAGTCCCGTTCTGAAGCGCCTGTTGGCGATTAACTTTATAAAACTCTGCCCATGTTGCCTGCCGGTAAGGCACCACATAAAATATATCCAAAACCCCGCAGGTAAGAGTGGAGAGAATAATCCATCCGATAAAAGATAAATCTAAAAAGAAAGCGTTCAGCTTCTGTCCGTCCATCATCTTTCTGCTTATCTCAAAAGCTCTTCTCCTTGAAATCGAAGGATTTTCCGCCAGTATATACGGAATCATTGAATAGGAATAAGACTTTACAAGTCCCGGTATCAGCAACAGAAGACTCCACAACACTGTAAACAACTTTCTCAGAAACATTGTCAGCACAACATTCAGATAATTCCCGCTCTGAAAAACAGTTCCAACTAATCCAAATCTAGCTTTTCTGTCACTGTTTTCCAGAAAGAAACGGCTGCATCCTACCAGAAGAGGATTGCCCAGAAAGATTTTAAGCAGCGTAAATCCTATAAAAAGAACCATAAGAATTCCAATCGCCGCCGACACGATCATCAAAAATTGAGTGCTCGTGAAGAAATCCATGTTTTCCCCATTCCATCCGGATTCCCTCAGCTCGGTTTTTAAACTATTGTAAGATACATTCCCCCAATCTGTCCGCTAATGATGCCTGCGATCAGCCCTACCACCACCATAATCCAGTAGTTTCTCCTGATCGATTCTTTTGCCCTCTCTTTTAATTCAGTTCTTGTCCACCACATATTAGTCCTCCTTTTCTTGTCATCTTATGTGAAAGTTACATTAAATAGTATGACATTTTCCACGCGATTTCCGTTCGGCTCTTAGAATGACTCACTCCAATCGTGTAGAAAATGGACATATTATCTCCTGGAGCAGGCTGCTTAGAAATGAAAGTTGCCGCCTGCTATAGTTTTTCTCCATTGTTGGAAGGAGGTCTTTCCAGAGCCGACTGGAAATAATGGAGAAAAACTCATACCCATAGGGCACACCGTATTTCATACCCTTTGGGTGGCGCGCTTTGCGCGATAAGGTATACCCATAGGGCACACCGTATTTCATACCCTTCGGGTGGCGCGCTTTGCGCGATAAGGTATACCCATAGGGCACACCGTATTTCATACCCTTCGGGTGGCGCGCTTTGCGCGATAAGGTATAGAATACAGTATGTCTTGTGTGTATATCTTATCATCTTTACTTCGTCTGTTCCAGAAAAAAAACAGATGCCGTAATTCTTAACAGCATCTGCTTTTATACTTCTAATTTTCTATATGTTTTTTCAGATCAATTTTATTCCCTATCTTCAGCAGACCGTGATCAATTCCTTTTTCCTGTACTTGCTTTTCCGGTTCTGTATAGCTGATCTCCCAGAAAGGTCCTCCGGCATCTGCGCCTTCTTTTCCCTGGCTTACAACCTTCTTTAACGACCATGTCTCGGCTGTATTGGCACGGCTTCCTACATCGGCAACCTTTACCTTATCTTTTCCGACCATCCTGGTCAATACGATAAAGTGTCCATTTTTTGTAAAGTCTCCGGGTCCTACCAGAGCAACCACCGGATGCCCGTTTTTCAGAGCTTTTTTTATTGCCTCATAATTAGTTCCCAGACCTTTGCAGTCCAGTCCGTATTCTTTTGCCAATCCCGGAATCACCTGATGGACACATCCCTGTCCGTTGATATACCAGCCTTTTTTATAGGCAATTTTGCACATCTTCGGCACACTGACTTTCTTCCCCGTCAGTGAACTGTAACAGACTGCAATACAGGTCGGCCCGCAACCTGCAGCCTTGATCGTGCTCTTCCCGATTTTCTTACCGGGATAATCCGCCTGATTATAATAAACTACATTAAGTTCTTTTTTGTCTCCCTCTGCCGCCGGTACATTTGTCACCTGAAATAGCATGCCCAACATAACGCAGCACATCAGTGTACATATGATGCGTTTCAAGTTCAGAATCTTCATTCCCTGTTTCCCTCCGATTCTTTGCGCATTTTTCCCCACAATTCGAAGTATAACAAGGTTTATTCCAAGAAGCAAGTACTATTTTTAATACTTTTGTAATATTTTCGTGAAATTTCTTCGAGATCCGTTGTCTTTTATCGTCAAACAGCTGTCTTTGCAAGACAAACGTCCATATATGAATCAGTCTATTTTCCCGCCCAGGAACCTGGCCCGCTGTACTGCATCCTTTCCATATTTTATTCTGATGGCATCGATGGACTGATCCAGCATCCTGAGTTTTTCTTTTTTCTTATCACTCAGGAAATCCATCTGTGCAAACTCTTCTTTTGTGATATCCGAGGCACGCACACCGATCAGCCGGACAGAAGTCCCCCGGAATTTCTCCCTGTATAGTTCCTTTGCCGCCTGCACGATCTCATTGGTAATATCCGTAGGTGCAAAAAGTTTTTTCTGATGGGAACTTCGGCGAAATTGGCAGTCCTTGATCTCCACCGTGATGCAGGAAGCTTTGACCCGGTCGGCTCTGAGCCTGGAGGCAACGGTCTCTGCCAGGGATAATACAACCGTGTCCGCTTCCTCTAATGAATCAAGATCTGACGGCAGTGTTATGCTGTTGCCGTATCCTTTGCTGTCAGCCTGCTGGGCTTCTACCGGTGCCCTGTCAATTCCATTGGCGTATTCATAGATCTGTATGCCGTGTTTGTTCCCTATGTGGGACTTTAATAATTCCGGATTTATATGTGCCAGTTCCCCGATCGTCCGGATACCCAGATTATGAAGTTTCTTTTTTGTGGCAGGACCTACAAAAAGCAGATTTTCTACAGGCAGAGGCCACATCTTATTGGGCACTTCCTCCCGAAACAAGGTATGCACTTTATTTGGCTTCTCAAAATCGGATGCCATCTTGGCCAGAAGTTTATTCGGCGCCACGCCGATATTGACCGTAAAACCAAGCTTTTCATAAATCCGGTCTTTCAGCAGACAGGCGGCCTCATAAGGACTCTCATACTGCCCTGCCGTCTCCGTCATATCCAAGAATGCCTCATCTATACTGAATTTCTCAAGAACCGGTGAAAACTCCAGCGCCTCTTTTAAAAAAGCTTTAGAGAACTTTTCATACAGCCCGTGACAGGGAGGGCGGATGATAAGATCCGGGCATTTGTTCAATGCTTCACGGACAGTCTCCGCTGTGCGTATTCCCTTTTTCTTGGCGGGTATGGAGGCTGCCAGTACGATCCCTCGGCGCTTAGACTCATCTCCGCCAATGATGGACGGTACTTCCCTCAAATCCACCTCATCTTTCCGTACGGAAATCCCATAGACCGCCTCCCAGCTAAGATAGGCAGAATTGACATCAATATGAAAGATCATCCTTGATTTCATACTTCTTTCTCCTTTTCATCGTTATGAAAATTATAGCATATCCAAACATATGTTTTCAATGTGAAATAGCTGCCCAAAAATGGATTTCTCCGGTTTCTGGACAGCCATCCGGCTTCTGCTTTACATTGTTTCAATACTATTTTATTTTCACAAGATATTTCTTCGTAATCTTTCCAGATTTCATCACTACATATACTTTTCCTTTTTTCTTCGCCTTAAACTTTCCATTCTTTGAAATAGAAGCACGCTTATTTGAAACGGACCATTTCACAGACTTGCCTGTACCGTATGCTTTTGCTTTAAAAGTAACTTTCCGTCCCTTTTTTACAGTTTTATATGCCTTCTTTACTTTAATGTAAGCTTTGACTGTCACTTTTGTTTTCAGCGTATAAGTCCTGCCGTTCTGCACAACCACGGCTGTAATATAGGCTGTCCCTGCTTTCTTTCCGGTGACCGTCCCTGAGGTGCTGACAGCTGCAACGGATTTTTTGGACGTTTTATAAGAGACCTTTGCCCCTTTATACTTATTTTGGATGCTGACTCTGAACTTCTTTCCGGCATAAATGGTTTTCTTTGAAGATACGTAGGGCTTTTTCACAACAGTGACTGTTGTCTTTAAATTATAAATCCTCTGATTTTGCGTTACCGTTGTTGTGATCACTGCTGTTCCCGGTTTTCTGGCTGTTACATACCCGGAAGTGCTGACAGAAGCCACAGCATGATTACTGCTCTTATAAGAAATTCCTGCATTGGAATCCTGATTTCTCACAGAGATGCGGAATCCCTCTTTTTCTTCCAGAGTTTTCTTTGTATCCGCAGACGGTGCGGCAGGTTCCTGGACTTTTATCTCTTTTTTCAGTTCCGCATTATTTGCCTTATATGTAATCGTATAAGCCGTGTCTGTGACTGTAAATTTATGATTGTTCAGGGCCACCGTATTTCCTTTGGAATCTCTGACTTCTTCTGTCACTTTAGCAGATGAATCACCCGTTGCAGCTATCTGGGCAGATGCCTTGGGAATTGCGTAAGAGGTTCCCCTCACTGCAGTAAACGAAGCGTCTCCGGCAACTGAAATGACAGTCTTTGCTTCTTTCCAATAGAGTTTTGTAATTTCCCCGATGGTCAGTGCTCTGCTGTAGATTCTTGCAGAAGCAATCTCCCCCTTGACGGCATTTTGGATTTCTCCGTTTTTATTTGTATCAGACCCAATAAAAAAGTATTTGGCTCCATCTTCTGGAATAACCCACTGGTCAGGGGCCGAAATCACATCTTTCAATTTTCCGTTCACATACAGCTTTAAAACAGACCCGTCATAAGTTGCCGCTGCGTGAACCCACTTAGCAGTATCAATCTGTGCCGTCGGCTTTTTATAATTGCCGCCGTGTCTGGACCAGAATTCCAGAGTCTTTCCGTCAGAATTTAATTCAAAGCCTGCCCCTGCACTTTCCTGGTCAGAAAACGGATTCCCCTCGCTGTCCAGCTTCATCATACATTCCATTGTGAAGCCTTTCTGCATTTTTGTATACTCATCCGTTCTGAAATGAAATGCGAATGCGGAACTGCCGTCAAACTTGGCGGTTTTCTTTCCAAGAATATCGTTGTAAGCGATGACAGGAGCTCCTTTCCTGACCGCCGTATGCCCTGCTTCGGATTGATCAGACGCTGTCCCGCCTGCGAAATCAACATCCAGCAGATCTGCCTTTGGAGCCGTTTTATTGAGTTCTTCTTCCGTGAGCAGAGACGGGGTCTTGATATCCGCCGTAAGTTTCTGTGTGCTTTCCTTCTGGAAAGGATTTATCGCCGTAATCTCGATTCTATATTCCGTATCATCTGACAATCCGGTAATCGTCTTTGTGAGTTCCCTCTTCATCGGCGGCATATAGTAGTCAGAAAAAGTCAGCTTATCCACATCTGTTTTTCCGGTTCCTTTATTAACTGCCTTGATCCTGTAAGAGTGAATCCAGCCATCGTCATTCTTATCTTCGTTCTGTCCCTGAGTAAAGGTAATATCTGCAGAAGCATCTTTTATATTGGATGCTTCTGCTTTCGCTCCTGCAGGAAAAGACGGAACAGCACTTTCACTGGTCCTCTTCTCTGTCGTATAAGGAAAAGACTTATGCTTCACCAGTTCTGGAATATCTAAGTTCCAGGGCTTCCCGATATATTTTCCTGCATTCAGATCCATTCTCCTGATCGTCACCTGGTTCTTGTCGTCAACTTCCACCATCAGTGCCTGAGAGGCATTCTCACTGTCTGCCGGTATGGTCCCCTCCATCTTTCCAGACTCATTTTCAAAATAAGCTCCTATAGTTCCATCCTGAATCGCCGTAAAACCAAGATCCTGATTAATGGAACGCGGATCGTTTAATGTGGCGTGGGAATGTCCTGAGAAATCAATGACCTGTGGATATTGTTTCAACAGTTCATTAATTTTCCCAAATTCTCCATACCATTCATTGGTCACATAAGCTGAATCTTTAAATCCATGGTGCTGAGCCAGAAATATAGGTTTTTCCGGATCTTCGGCTGCAGCCTCCTCAAGCTGCTGCTTCAGCCATTCATAATTGTCTGTATAATCTCCCCCATAATTCTTAGCACTCATTGTAATGATATGGTAACCGTCACCGACTGTGATATTGTTATTCGTATCCTGCCGGTTCACACCCTGCTTCAGTTTGGACATTGCCGCCTTATAGCGGTCTACAGCTCCGGATGCGGTGTTGAATTCGTGGTTCCCCATCATCATTCCTAGCTTCGTGTGATCTTTCAGTTTATTGTTGAGAATATCGATGAGTTTCGTATATTCCCCCTCAGCCCCATTATTCGTTATATCTCCCACAAAAATGGCCGCATCCAGCTGGCTGTCCGTCTGATAAAATGCATCAAAAGCATTTCTTAATTTTTCCGATGCATCCTCATTTCTTCCGATGTGCAGGTCACTCCCTACTGCAAACCGGACTTTTACATTGTCTCTGGAAAGCTCCTGCCATTCTGTCTGCTGGGGTGCTGTCCATGACGCGGCTTTTACAGGAGCCAAAGTTCCTGCCGACAAAAGCACTGCTGACATGGCACAAGCCGCTGCCCGTTTTATTTTTCTTAACATGTTTCCATCTCCTTTTTCTCTCCAGTTTTCTGTAAAGCACTCAAAAGCCTCTTTCATTGTAGAAGGTTTTTAAGACTCCATCAGCCGGCAAAGAGTTAAACTTCCTTAAAAGATTTGGAAAAAATACACGTTGAATGTAAAAAAAGATCTTTTGCGTTTAACAAAAGATCTTTCGGTTTCCCACAATTATAAATGTTTTTCAATCCAAAACAGCGTATCGTCGATGACTTCTTCTTTCTCCACTTCATTATAAATTTCATGAAAAAGTTTCGCATAAATCTTAAGCGTCTTATCCTCAGAGGAAATATCCCCAAACAGTTCCCTGGAATCCTTTTCACTGACCAGCCCGTCGTTGGCCCCGTGAAGGATCAGTACAGGATCGGTGAACTTTCCGCTGTTCTCTTTCAGCCATTCCACTCCTTCATAAATGCTGTTTAAAAGCGCCGCAGAAATTTCCTTCTCTACCAGAGGATCGTTGTTGTATGCCTCCACGACTTCCGGATCGCTGCACACCCCGTCACCCAGTGCATTGGGTACATAAGTGTCTCCCGGCACGGAAAGCGGAAGTTCTCCCGCACATTTGGTATTGTATCTGGTCAGTGCGCCGGAAAGGATGATTCCGTCTGCCTTTCCCGGATATCTAACCCCGAAACAGGAAACCGCATAGCCGCCCATGCTGTGCCCTATGATGAACAGAGGAAGCCCTTCGTTGTGGCTTTTTACACGCTCCGCCACTTCATTGACATCATCGCTGATCGTCTCAAAACGGTCATAGTAGACTCTTTTTCCTTCTGATTTTCCATGTCCCCTGTGATCAAACCGGTAGACCATCAGATTGCGCTCACAGAGCCGTTCCGTCAGATACTCATACCTTCCTAAATGCTCGCAGAGACCGTGAACAATGATCACTGCGGCCTTCGGCGGTGCTGTCACATCCTGAACCATATAAAGACCTGTCCCGTCAGATGTGTGAAATGTAAATTCCTTTCTCATGGCATACCTCCCATCGTGGCTGGTTTCCTTGTTTGTATTTATTTTAATACAATTTTATACCATTGGAAAGGATATTCTTTCCTGTCAGCCCAGCAGAAGACTGCCTGTCTGAAAAATAATGACTGCCACGGCCCACGCAAACACCATCTGAAAAGCGACCAGCCCCAGCGTCCACCGGGTGGACTCTGTCTCTTTTCTTATGGTCATGACGGTTGCAAGACAAGGTGTATACAGAAGGCAGAACACCAGCAGGCAGTAAGCATTCAGCGAAGTGAAGCCCATTCCGGACAGCATGTGCACAATATTTGCGTCCGAAGACGATGATACCTGAAACAGGACCATAAAGCTTGATGCCACCACTTCCTTGGCCGCCAGCCCTGAAATCAGCATGACTGCGATCTGCCAGAGTCCAAGACCTGCCGGGGCCAGCAGAGGCACTAAAAATTTTCCAAAAGAAGCCCCAAAACTCTGACTCATGTCGCTGACCAGCCCTGTATGATTCAGATTGAGCAGCACCCACATGACGATGGATGCGGCACAGATCGTCGTTCCCGCCTTTGAGAGGAAATCTTTCAGCTTGCTCCACACATAGATAGCAATCGTCCGCTTATTTGGCGTCTTATATTCCGGCAGTTCGATCAGAAGCGGCTGTTTTACACTTCCTTTGAGCATCTTACTGTGGACAAACGCCACAAAAATCCCCAGAACCAGCCCCAGGATATACATGGAATAAGCCACTAACATGGCGGCTTTTCCAAAAAACAGCTGGGAAAACACGAGGTAAATAGGAAGCTTTGCACTGCATGACATAAACGGGATCAGCATGATCGTCCTCTTCCGGTCCCTTTCATCTTCCAGAGCCCTTGATGCCATGACTGCCGGCACGCTGCATCCGAATCCCAGAAGCATCGGAATAAATGCCCTTCCGGAGAGGCCCAGTTTGTCCATAACGCTGTCCATGACAAATGCGACTCTGGACATATATCCGCTGTCCTCCAGAAGTCCCAGACTCAAAAACAGAATAAAGATATTCGGTACAAAAGAAAGTACGCCTCCCACTCCGGCAAATACTCCGTCCTTCATGAGGGAGATCACCCACGCTCCCGCTCCCAGACTTTCAAGTCCGCCTATTATGTACCCGCTGACATAGTCGATCATCATCTCGACATATCCTTTTAAGAAATCTCCGACCGTAAATGTCAGGAAAAATACCACGGCCATAATGCCAAGAAAGATAGGAATTCCCATGACCGGATGCGTCAGGACATTGTCGATCTTATCGGTAAATGCTTCCTTCTTTTCTTTGTTGACCAAAACTTCAGCCATAACCCGCTCAATAAAGTGATATTTTTCATTGATAATATCATTCTCATAGGACCTGTCCACAATCCCTTCCACAAGAGTTCCGTACTTTTGTGTGACTTCCTCGTCCTGTTCGAGAAGTTTTATTGCATACCACCGGCTGTTCTGCATATCCGGATATTTTTCCTTCAGCCGCAGTCTGATCTTTGTAATCTTTTCCTCGATCCTGTCAGGATAGTCAAAGACCTGGCGGTCATTGCCCTCTACCTTGTGATGGGCTACCGCATGCATGAGCACTTCCAGACCGGTCTTTTTCCGGGCGGAAACCGGCACCACCGGAATCCCCAGCACCTCAGGAAGCCGGTGGAGGTCCAGCTCCATTCCCCGCTCCTTGACAATATCCATCATATTTAAAGCCAGAATCACAGGTTTTCCAAGCTCGATCAGGCATAAAGTCAAATAAAGATTGCGTTCCAGCGCAGATGCATCTGCCACATCAACGATGACATCCACATCATCCTGAAGTATATATTCCCTGGACAGCTTTTCTTCCATTGTATAGGACGTCAGGCTGTAGATACCGGGAAGGTCCACCAGCCTGTACATGTGATTGTGGTATTTTAAAGCCCCTTCTTTCTTTTCCACCGTGACACCAGGCCAGTTTGCCACTTTAAGCTTGGCCCCGGTATAGGCGTTAAATAACGTAGTCTTTCCGCAGTTCGGATTTCCCACGAATCCGACCTGCAATTCCTCTGCACTCATGATAAATCCCTCTTTCCTGCACGGTCCCTGACCTTGATCCCCATAACAATCTCTCTTCCGAGAGCAAATCGGGTCCCTCTGATCTTAATGATCACAGCCCCGTTGCGCTTCTTCCGCATCACGTTAATTTTAGAACCTTCCGTCATGCCGAGAGATTCCAGACGGCGTTTCGTTGCAAGTTCCAGCTGGATTTCTTCCACCAGATACTGATTACCTGGATTTGTCTCTGTTAATCTCATCTTTCGCTCCATTTTGATAATTGTTCTCAACAAAATAGTACGTCATATAAAGCTCTGTGTCAAGCTTCTTCTTTCTTTTCCATTCTCATCTCAAAAAATGTTGCGGCCAGCATAATAAGGACCGTCCCAAGGATCATCAGCGTCGAGAGCGCATTGACGTCCGGCGACACTCCCTTTCTCACCATTCCGAGGATCTTGATCGGAAGTGTCATGCTGTCCGGCCCGGTTGTGAAAAAGCTGACCACTACGTCATCCAGCGACATCGTGAGCGCCAGCATGGCTCCGGATAAAACCCCCGGCAGGATCATCGGCAGCGTTACCCTGCGAAAGATTCTCCAGTCATTTGCCCCCAGGTCTCTTGCCGCCTCCTCCACGGAAGGATCGAAGCCCGCAAGCCTCGACCGCACTGTGATAACTACAAAGGGCATGGAAAACGTCACATGAGAAATAATCAGGGTAACCATACTCATCTGTATTTTCACCAATGTAAAAAATGCCAGCATAGCAATTCCGAGCACGATCTCCGGAATCACGATGGGAATATACAGCAGATTGCTGACAGTCTCCCTTCCTCTGAATTTAAAACGATACATACCCACGGCACACAGTGTCCCAAGAATCACGGAAAGCAGGGTGCTGACAGCCGCTACGATCAGCGTGTTGAAAAACGACTGCATCAGCTGGACATTTTCAAACATCCTTCCATACCACTCGAATGTAAAACCCTGAAAGGTCACATTCAGCTGAGATGTATTAAAGGAAAATACAACGACCACAGCGATCGGCAAATATAAAAACAGATAGAAAAGACATGCATAGCACAGTGCCAAAGGGCGGAATCCAATCTTTTTCTTTTTCATTGCTCATTCCTCCTATACCATATCTTCTATGCTTCCGACCCGTGTATACAGCCTCATAATAACGATGGTAACTGCGATGAGCGCGATCGCAAGCGCCGCTCCGAGAGGCCAGTTTCTCGCAGTCAGGAATTGGTTCTTGATCACATTTCCAATGTTCATCGTGGTGGCTCCTCCCATCATATCTGTGATAAAGAAGTATCCCAGAGACGGAATAAAGGTCTGAACCGATGCCGCGAAAATCCCCGGCATCGTGAGGGGAAGTATGACTTTTCGGAACACATGTACCTTGGATGCTCCCAGATCGCTGGCCGCCTCCAAAAGGGAATGATCAAGCTTTTCAATGGAAGAATACAGCGGCAGCACTGTAAACGGGATCAGCGCATACACCATACCCAGCAGGGCTGCCCCGTCTGTATAGAGCATCTGAAGCGGCTGTTTTATGATTCCCAGCTGCATCAGGAGTGTATTTAATATTCCCTGCTCCCGGAGGATACTGTTCCATCCGTAAGTTCGGATCAGAGAATTGATCCAGAAAGGCAGCATGATCAGCAGGACACAAAACGGTTTCCATTTTTTCTTTGTATTTGAAATGATATAGGCAAAAGGATAGCCAAACAGCAGGCAGAGCCCGGTAGTCTTCAATGACAGCCACAGTGAGTCTAACAGGATTTTCATATACTTCGACTGGAACATAGTCTTATAGGCTGTCAGATCAAAGGTCTGAATCACACCCCCGTAAAGCCCCTTTTTCATGAAGCTGATGCCCACGATATACAAAAGCGGCAGCACCAAAAATAAAATAAGCCAGATGATAGCCGGCGATACGGTTGCCAGAAACGGTATCTTATTGCTCTTCTTTTTCATTTTCATTTCCGGCCCCCTCTATAATCTCATAGACCCGGTCTTCCCGTGTGTGCATAACCACAGCTTTTTTGGGAAGCCAGTAAAGATATACGTTGGTACCCACCGGGATTACTTCGTCTTCCGGAGGATTTGTCATCTTGACCAGCTGACTGCTGGGAAGTTCTATGATGGTCTTTATAGTGGAACCAACAAAAATATGTTCCATCACAGTCCCTCTCAGGGTAAATCCATCCCTGGGTTCCATGGACGCTTTCATATTCTCCGGCCGTACACATACATAGACCATCTCATCGTATTCAAAATCCGGAGCGTCAAGTTCCACTTTCCCGGACTCCATCACGAGAGAAATCCTGTTTCCCTTCTTCTCCTCAATGTAAGCTTCAAAAATATTGGACTCCCCGATAAAATCAGCTACAAATTTTGTCTTAGGGTGATTGTAGATCTCGACCGGAGTCCCCAGCTGTTCGATCCTTCCCTCATTCATAACTGCAATCCGGTCGCTCATAGTCAGTGCTTCTTCCTGGTCGTGTGTCACGTAAATGAATGTGATCTTCAGCTTTTTCTGCAGTTCTTTCAGTTCAAACTGCATCTGCTTTCTCAATTTTAAATCCAGAGCTCCCAGCGGCTCATCCAGAAGAAGCACCTTTGGCCGGTTCACCAGCGCTCTGGCGATAGCAACTCTCTGTTTCTGTCCGCCGGACATCTGAGACGGCATCCTCTTTTCCATCCCCTGAAGCTGAACCAATTCAATCATCTCATCCACCCGTTTTTTGATTTCCGCTTTCGGCACCTTTTTTTCCACAAGACCAAAAGCCACATTGTCAAAAACGTTCATGTGAGGAAACAGCGCATAGCTCTGAAACACCGTGTTCACATTCCGGTGATTCGGCGCTTTGCCGGCCACGTCTTTATCTTCCAGAAAAATTTGTCCGCCGTCCGTATCTTCAAAACCTCCGATCATCCGAAGCGTCGTCGTTTTTCCGCAGCCTGACGGACCGAGGAGGGTCAAAAATTCACCCTGTGCCACATCCAGATTCAGATGATCAATGACAGATTTTCCTCCGTAGTTTTTTTCTATGTCTCTTAAGCGTACGATGATATTTTTCAACGAAGTTTCCACCACCCTTCTATAAAGTTTCAGCGCCCCGTTCTCCGGTGCGGATGCGCATCACATCGTCCACCGGGGATATAAAGACCCTTCCGTCTCCCACCTGTCCGGTGGCCAGTTCCTCATGGATAGCTCCCAGCAGATCCTCCACGTCTTCTTCCCACACGACAACCATCACGACAACCTTCGGCAGCAGATTGATCTCAAAATTCATCTCCTCAAATTCAGGGATAAAGCCTTCCTGATATCCGCATCCCATTGCCGTGAATACGGTCATGCCCGAATAGTCTTTCTTTTCCAGTATCTCTTTTAACTTTTCTAATTTCTCCGGACGGATGATAATATCCAGACGTTTCATCGCTTTCATACTCATTCCTCCCATTTATTTACTCTGTCTTTAATTTCGTATACAGATCGTCATAGATGCTCGCCGCATCCTTTACATCATCAATATATTCTGCCCTTTTTAACTCTTTCCGATCGACATTTGCACCGGGATTTTTCAGATAATGGTCATCCAGCAGCTTCTTTGTTCCGTTATTGATGCATACGCCATAGTACTCATCCAGAACTTTTTTATAGTTTTCAGGCCGTAAAACATAATCGATGAACAGCCTTGCCTCTTTAGCATGCTTTGCCCCCTTGATGATTACAAAATTGTCCAGACATTTCTGGGCAGGCTCTTTTGTATATATCACGTCCAGGTCTTTATTCTCTTCAATAGCCATAGCCGCATCCATACTGTACATGAGACCGACTGCCACGTCATTGGAGATCATTACGCTTTTCGGTGCATCAGCATCATAGACCTTCACATTTTTCGCCAGCTTCTTAAGCCACGGCAGTGTGCTCATAATCTCATCTTCCTTTGTGGTACTGGAGCTGTATCCTTTAACTTTCAGCGCCATAGCGGCAATTTCCCTTATATCATCTACAAGCACAATATTATTCTTTAGTTTCGGGTTGGTCAGATCATTAAAACTTTTGATATCCACACCCAGCTCTTTTAACTTCTTTTTGTTTCCACACAGCACTGTAAATGAAGTCATATATGGAATCGTGTATTCATTGTTTTTATCAAATGGCTGGTTCAGCGTGCTTTTGTCCAGATACTTCACATTTTTCACCTGATCCATTTGGATCGGCTCGATCAGGTCCTGTTCTTTCATGGCATCGATCACATAATTGCTGGCGATGGTCATGTCATACTGTCCGGTCCCTCCGGCCGTCAGCTTGGCAAGCATCTCTTCGTTGGACGTAAATGTGGATTCCACAACTTTGATGCCATATTCCTTCTCAAATCCATCCATCACACTCTGCGGGATATATTCTGTCCAATTATACAGGTACAATTTCTTTGCATATCCGTCTTTTGTTTTTTCTTCTTCCTTCCCGCCGCATCCGGCCAGCAAAGATACGGTAAGTGCCATCAGAAGCAGCAGGAC
>OAWZ01000541.1_pt1 | contig 18613 bp, 20 predicted proteins | sample 1477091 | NCBI WGS metagenome assembly OAWZ01 (sample SAMEA2580282, study PRJEB22360) | human gut metagenome | biome: human gut; feature: human-associated habitat; material: faeces | place: Denmark | collected 2008/2010
AAAATATATCTTCTCTATGCCTACTCAAGCGTGTGATTGACCCTAGTGTGCTTAATCACTCTATCTAATACGATAATAACGCCATTAGAATTACTTGTCAAGAAGTTTTAATTGACTTTTTGATGTATATTAAGTATGATATGCTTATAAACACCAAGAAAAGCAACGAAAGGAGCGGTTATACTAAGTTATGGAGGGTTATATAAAGAAAATCAGTTTCTTAGGAGAGAACATACAGACCATAAGAAAACACAGAGGAATGAAACAACAGGAACTTGCAGACAAAATCGGTATCAATATGCAGAGCCTTTCCAAGATTGAACGAGGGTTGAACTATCCTGCTTATGAAACGCTGGAAAAAATAATGGAAGTGCTGGACGTAACACCCAATGAATTGTTATCGGGAGAATGGAAGTATGTCAATCAGTCTGAAAAGGAAGTCTGTCAGTTTTTAAGAGCCGAAGAACGTCTAAATGCAGAATTGAAACATGGACATTATGATAATTTCTTTGACAGCGAAGAAGAATGGCTGGAATACGAATTAGAAAAGTTGCGAGAATACATTACAGACTATATCAACGGAAAAAGCATAGAAGCGTCCGACCTTTATCCAATCAAAGAATTTATCCAGCATTTGAAGTTTCAAAAACTGTTAGACCGCTATGATGATTTATACAGTATGGATATGTTCGGAGAAAGCACAGAAGGACATAAGTATAAGACACCTTTCCAAGTCGTGAAGCGAATAAACCCAAACTCAAAAGAAGATATGGAACTGTTACGGGAAGTATTAAGGAATAACCATTTTGATGATGAGGACGAGTAGTCTTTTTCCTCTTGCAAGAAGATACAGCAAACAAAAAGCCCGATCAAGAGTGCAAAGCACCACCAATGGTGGCAAGCTCTTGACAGGGCTTTTTCTTTTCTGTGGTGGGTAATCAAGAGGAAGAAAGGGATAAAATCTGATTTGAGTAAATCAGACAAAGGCAACGCAAGTATCGCAGTATGAGCTTGTGCTACATAAAGATAGTAACTGGAATATTTTAAGATAACTACAAAACGTGCATTTCTATCTGGATTTGCACGCTTTTTAAATTGACAATAAAACTTGGTAAAATGTATTGACAAGTAAACTTGGCGGTGGTATATTATAAGTGCAAGGAAAACTTGGCAAAAGAAAGGAGCTTATTTTATGAACAAAGAAGAAATATTAGCAAAAAGCCGTAAAGAAAATGAAGTGTCGGACGAAAGAAGTAATTTTATCAAAATGCAGGGTGCAAATTTCTCAATAGGAGTATTGATTTTTCTCTGGATAGTTATAACAAGATTTACACCATTAGACGTACTTGGAAAATTAGCATTAGGTCTATTAACACAAGTAACATGTTTTTCAAATTTTTCATATCAATTAGTCCAGAACAGAACCAAAACTTCTATTTTCTTTACTGTAGCCTTTGGTTTGACATCTGCTTTCTATTTATATCAATTTCTAAGCAAAATAAATGTATTACCTTTTTAGAAATAAATGATAATTGAGGAAGTAAAAATGGAAGAAAAATTGATACTAAAAAATAACTTGAAAGAAGCAAGAACAGAAGCTAAATTATCTCAATCAGCACTAGCAAAAATGGTCGGTGTATCACGCAATACGATTAGTTCCATAGAAACAGGACAATTTAATCCTACTGCTAAGTTGGCTTTAATTTTATGTATTGCATTGGATAAGAAATTTGAAGATTTATTTTATTTTTAGGAGACTGAATTTATGAAAATGATAGTATACTTGTTTGCTATTTTAATTGTGAAAGTATTACTAACAAGAGGGTGTTCTCTCGCCATTATTCTGCTCTCATTTGTACTAAAGGGGAAAGTATTGCGTAGGGATAAAATAAAATGGAATGATTACTTTTTAAAGCTATGTGAAAACTTTGCTATTAAATATGCAACTTGTATTTATTTGACAGCAACAACACTATCATCAATAGTGGCATATATATTGTTTAAGATGTTTAAATTTCAATATCCTATGTTTTTAACCATTATTCTTACAATAACCGGTTTAGCTTTTACACTATGTAAATATTTCATTAAAGGGAAAAATGAAATAGTAGACGCAATGCGAGAAGTTCATCAATTTGCAATGGAACGAAAGAACGACAATTAAATTACATTCTGTTTTACCACTCTGAAAGTGGTAAAATCACTATGCAGGTTGACGAAGAACTAAAGGGAGAAATCTATACAGATATGATGAAAGCAATCTTGAAGTTTGAAATCAAAGTCAAGTAATCAACTGTATAAATGAAAATCATTAAGGAGATACACAGTTGTTTGTGCTATCTCCTTAATGATTTTACTGTCATATCAAGGCTCATTCAATCGTGGTAAATTCGTGGTAAAATGAGTATTTTTCTATACTTCAAAATGCTTGAATGTATAGCGTTTATGTAGATAATCGGAAATCAGATATAATATTTATAGTAATCACCAAATGATTCAAAAATGATTTATCGTTACATGGTAAACAGTACATCGTTTGTCGATACTCAAACAATGGCACCAGGGTATTATTATTATCGGGTTTATGCATATAAAAATGTGAATGGAAAGCGAGTTTTAGGACCTTCAAATAATTATAGTTATGTTAAAATACCTAAGACTATAAATAAATATACAGAGGGTATGTATCGAGCGGGGAGAGATGTACCTGAGGGAGAATATATCGTTTTTAAAAACAATGCTAACTTAGGGTATTATGAAGTCACATTAACAGGAAATAATGATGATATCATCACCAATGATATTCTTGAGTATAATGGATATATTACATTGCAAAAAGGGCAAAGCATTTCTTTACAAGGTTTAGATATGTATCCGGTAAATCATGCGCCAGATTTAGATATGAGTAGTGCAGGAATGTTTAAAGTCGGGAAAGATATTCCAGCAGGAACATATAAAGTAGTTGTAAATCCAGAAAAAGAATATGGTTATTATGAGATTTGTAATGATTCTTATAATCGATGGGATAGTATTGAGTCAAATGATTACTTTAAAGGCAATAGATTTGTTACTGTAAAAGATGGCCAATACCTTCAGATAAAGGATAGTAAAATAGAAAGAATAAATTAACCTTGTTAAATTTGATCTGTTAATTAATCAATGAAAATAACAAATTCATATAGAATGAAAAGATTTAGAATTTACATGAATTAGTTGAAAATATAAAATTCACTAAGGTTATTAGCATAAAAATTAATTAGAAACTTGTAATAATTTAATTTTTTGTTAGAAAAATATAAATTAAAATATAAGACTACTTTTCTAAACTTATTTCTTCAAGATTATGTAAGTATTGAAATAAACATTGTGCATTGAATTTTATTGGATGTATAACTTAACTCTAGTAAAAAAAGGAGAGTTTTATGAAAACTTTGATCATTTTAAGCACAGTTATAAGCTGTATGGGCGGACAAGTTTTGCCTGCTATACCACTTCGTCAAGAAGCGCCACTAGTTGTTTCCAGTGTAGCTAATATTGACAGTCATATTGTTGTAAAAAATGGAAAAGCATATTATATGGAAAATGGTAAAGTATTAATGGGACTATTTTCAAGAAATAATAAAACTTATTATGCACCAGAATGGGATAAAGGGGCATTAAAAACAGGTTTACAATTAGTAAACGGAAAGAAATATTATTTTGATGAAGTTACATATGCACAAAGAACTGGAATTGTGGAAGTCTTTTATGGAAGTAATACACAAAAACATTATTTCTTATTGAATGGTGGGATAGCAATGGGACTTTATACTGATAATAAGGGAGATACGTACTATTTTGCAGGAACTAGTGGAGTTCTAGTATATGGACTTCAAAATATCAATGGAAAAAAATATTATTTTGATGAAAAGACTGGAAAGCAAAAAGTAGGGCTTGTGACAATTGATTATGGAAATGGAAAACAAACACATTACTTTTTGAAAGATGGTGGTGTAGCAAAGGGACTTTATACTGATAATAAAGGCGATACATACTACTTTGCTGGAAATAATGGAATCATGGTGTACGGACTCCAAAATATTAATGGAAAAAAATATTATTTTGATGAGAAGACAGGGAAACAAAAAATAGGGTTTGTGACAATTAATTATGAAAAAGGTGAACAAACACATTATTTTTTGAAGAATGGCGGTATTAAACAAAATGGATTTGAGGTTATTGATGGAAAGAAATATTATTTTGCAAAAGATAGCGGTATTATGTATAAAGATATCAAAATAATTAATGATAAAAAATATTATTTTCATCCCAAAACTGGTGAATTATTAAATGGAATTTATCGTGCAAATAATGGTTTTACCTATTATTTTGATGAAAATACCGCAAGTGGCGTAAGAACTGGGCTTCAAACATATCAAGGTGATACTTATCTGTTTCATAAAGAATCAGGAATTATGCTGACTGGTCTTTTTTCGGTAGGAAAAGATCTTTATTGCTTTGATGAGACTAGTGGAAAGGCATTAAAAAACACAAGTTATAATTTGTATCATGTAATTATTCAATTTAATAATAAAGGTATTATGATGAATCATTATATTGATGATGATTATAAAGATGATGTACGACCCAATATTATTAATAAAGCATTGGATAAAATAGGTGTACGTTATACAACTGATCCAGATGGTTATGTATGCAGTTCCTTTGTCACTTTTGCTTATGAAAATCTAGGTATTGATTTATGGGATTATCGTGCTGAATCTTTTGAGCAAGCAATGTTTGTAAAAAATAATAACAAAGAAATTACAAGGGAACAATTAAAGCCAGGCGATTTGATTTTCTGGTCAAAGCCAAATTGTGGTGACCCAGAATGCGATCACACTGATCAAGTTCATCATATTGCAATTTATTTAGGAAATAATAAAGTTATTGAAGCGAATGAAACTTTCGGTCTTGTCGATGTTCAAAACATTACTTCTGATGATAACTATGTTTTATATTCTTATGGAAATATCATTCCTCAAGAATTAGAATCATTAGAAGCACCCGAAAAATTAGAAGTTACTCCAGGAACTAATGATAAATTGAATATAACATGGGAAAGTAATGAGCTCGCTGATGGTTATATATTATATCGTAAAGATCCTAACGAAACAATATATAAACAGATTGCTAAGATTACTGGGAATATGAACACTTCTTACGCAGATACTGCAACAAAACGCAGTCTCTATTCTTATAAAATTGCATCTTATAAAAATGTAAAAGGTAAAGAAAAAGTCAGTGAAATGTCTATGGCAGTTGATGGAATGAGGCTGTTAGATGCTGCAAATAACTTGAACGCAGTACCAGCAGGAAAGAACAAAGTAAAGATTAGCTGGGATAAAGTAGAAAATGCAGAAGGTTACATTGTATATCGTCGAATTGGTAATGGTAATTTTGAATATCGTTATATGGTAAAAGGAACAGAATATACAGATACAACAGCGTCGAACAGTGAATATAATTACTATCGTATTTATCCGTATGTAACATTGAACGGGAAACGTCAATTGGGAGTAGCAGGTAATTATGTTTATCAAAAGGGGGGGTTAGCTGCTGTAAATAACTTGAATGCAGTACCAGCAGGGAACAATAAGGTAAAGATTAGCTGGGATAAAGTAGAAGATGCCGAAGGTTATATTGTATATCGCCGAATTGGTAATGGTAACTTTGAATATCGTTATATGGTAAAAGGAACAGAATATACAGATACAACAGCGTCGAACAATGAACATAATTTTTACCGTGTTTATCCTTATATTACTGAAAATGGGAAACGTCAATTGGGAGTAGCAGGTAATTATGTTTATCAAAAGGGAGGCTTAGCTGCTGTAAATAACTTGAACGCAGTACCAGCAGGAAAGAATAAGGTGAAAATTAGCTGGGATAAAGTAGGAGATGCGGAAGGCTATATTGTATATCGTCGAATTGGTAATGGTAATTTTGAATATCGTTATATGGTAAAAGGAACAGAATATACAGATACAACAGCGTCGAACAATGAATATAATTTTTACCGTGTTTATCCTTATATTACTGAAAAAGGGAATCGTATTTTAGGTCTAAGTAATATGTATAAATATGCGAAAGGTAATTAATAAAATAGAACTATGAAAGAAAGAAGTAGAGTGGAGAAAGCTTTAAAATTTATACTCTGTATAGCTTAATTACTTTTGCAAAATGATTTTAATGTTATGGCGTAAGTAAATGATACAGAAGTTGAAATTGTTGATGAAAATAGTTATCAAAAAATTAATCTTAATGAAATAGATGAAATGGAAAATGCTACTATGGGATAAAATCAAGAAATGACAAGCTGAAATTTTCGTGATGTTGGGACAGATTGGGTTAATGATAACGGTATTAAAAGTTTTTATGATGCAAACAATGTATTTTTTGAGAAAAAAGAAACAAAAAAATTATTAATGTTTCCGAACACAACGGACAGATAGATTGGGAAAAAGTAAAAGCCTCTAATGTTGATGGTATGATTATTCGTGTTGGATATGGATATCTAATGGAGGATAAATATTTTCAATACAATGTTAGTGAGTGCAATCATTTAGGCATTCCTTATGGTGTTTATCTTTATAGATATGCATATGATGTGAATTTTGCTTTCGAAGAAGCAAATGAAACTGATGAGATGCTGAAGTAGGTGGATGTAAACTTAACATATCCTATTTATTGTGGTATAGAAAATTTTACCCCTTTGTCTTATCATGGAATTATGTGCTATTCACCTAAATATGTATCAGGAATTTGAAAAGGTTATTATCACATATTTGAGCCGTATAAAAGAGTTAGGTTATGGTGATAATGCGCATGTGTATAGTTATCGTTCTTATCTTCAAAGTAAATTGGATACTAAATAATACTTTCTCATGTTTCTTGGGTTGCTGCTTATACTCTACCTTAACTTTTACTAAATCCCATTATAAAGGCGATTATGGATGGAAATATACCTCAATTATCAGAGTGAGTACAACTTTTATAAGGTATATATTTACAAAATTATAAATGGTAAAAGGCAATTAAGTGTATTGGATTAATATGTTTATGCGAAGCCTAGACCTAAAACAGTGAAAAAGTTTAAAGCTGAGATATAAATGCAGAAGCTGATGGTTATATATTACAGGCAAGCACCAGGTGAATTGTGTATGAATTATCGCTATATGGTAAAAGGGAATAATTCATCTATGATGCACAGATCACTAAATCGGAATATTATTTCTAACGTGTATATGCCTATAAGATGATTGATGGAAATGAGTTATGAGTTCTAGTAATACCTATGTGTATGCAAAAAATAAATTAAATATAGATAATTGGAGAATATAAAGCCTATTAATTACCTATTTATAAGACTGATTAGGAAAATATGTAAAGTAAATGAGTATTCTGTGACGAGAAGTTTATACAAAAAGCTGAAAAAAGATTAATAGAAACAGTGATGAGGTCCAGTAAATCCGTTAAAAAGCCTATGCAAATATGAATATAAAAGGGGCTGTAACGAATAGTCATTAAATTGGGCTACAGAACGTTACAGCTCTTTTTTCGTGTGTTTACAGTGGTATTCATAATGTATATCCATAGTCCTGTTTCAGATTCGCAAACACACCTTCTGCCTAGATGCTTCTCTGCATCATAATCTTCTTTCCTTCCTCGCTTTCGAGATTCTTGCGCACCTCTTTATGATATTTTTCCATATCCCGGCTTCTGTTCAGTGTCCTGCCTTTCCTTGCTTTTGTGCATCTCGATCTCAAAGGGCAGTCTCCGCAATGCTCATTCACATATTTCTGATTTGTCTTTGGATACATACTTCTATGATCCAGCGTTGATGATACCAGCGTAAAAGCATGCCCAGCTGGACATATGATCTCACCGTTCTCATTCTCTTTCATTTGAAAGCTTTTGAACTGATTCTTTTTCGTTTTCTTCTCTTTTTCTTTCTCATATCCAGGATATTTCAAATACTGCTCAATGTGGTGGATACTGTTATAACCGTAATTATTATATCAGCCATATCCAGCATCTGCACTGATATAGATATGCCGGATATATTCGCTGCTTACTCCCATCTGCACATTATATCCCGGTTTGAATACACCGGTATTGTTATAATAATCATATTTCATATGCATAAATGTTGCATCTGGATTTGTCTTAGAGAAACTGTTGCGTTCTGCAAGTATATCTATATGAAGCGTATATTTATACATCTTCAGCCCATATTCCTTTAATTCATCATAGTATCTCTGGACTTTATGCTTTCTTTTCCCCTTACCATGTTTGAACTCTATCCCGTGTCCATTCATGCATCGTTCGATCCAGTCACAGACATCCATCAGATAATCAAGTCTGATTTCATGATAGACTGAAAAAAATCATTGATAATTCAAGGTCATTTTTAATATTACGGTTTAGACTCTTAATGCATTTCATTGTCCTTTCCCAGCATCTGGCTCTATATTTCGTTATGGCCTTCTTCCACACAAAGGTCATTTTGTTTGCGTTCGCTTCAAATTTAGTGCCATCAAGATACAGTACATATGTATCTACAGTATCCTGCTGTTCAATGTAATTGTTGATCTCAGTGAATATCTTATCTATCGGCATTTTCAGATCATCATGGATGAAGCGGTGGAAAGCCTGATGGCAAGGTCTGTAATTATTCATAAGAGATATGAAACGGATATCAGTACGGCACAGTTTCTCAAGTTTTCTAGTGGAAGCGTAACCGAACAAGCCCATGCGAGGATAACCGTAATTCATATAGATGCCATTATAGCCATGAGTATTTCTGTTAGTGAAATCAATATGCTTATTTAAATTTATACCTCCTGTGATTTCAAGAACAGTGCGTGAAATATCATCATGTGCTATGTCATTTTTGGAAAGAAAATTGAATTTAATGGCAGGATCGCTTGATATGTGCTATAATTTTTCTTAGGTAATATATTTAATACAAGCAATTAATTTTATCAAATAATAAGCACTTTTTCCAGTATCTGGATGATTGCTTTTCGATTTCTATGTCTGCTTACTCGTTACAGCCCCTATGATTTTGGACATGTGCTGATTTTAAACCGCTTGCAAATTATTCCTGCTTTTTTCTTCAAACAATTTGACAAAAAAGAGGTAAATATTTTAACGTTTTTTAAAGAAGTATTGATTTCAATCATTTTTAATTAGAATTTTTTTCCCTTAAATCATACGGCAAACAATAAATAGGGGAGGCTTCGCCTATCAAACTTATTTTCAGGTTTGCCTTTATAACATCTATGACCAATTTTCGTGATGAAAGTAACATAGCAATGATCCATCCTTCAGCATCCTTTTTCAACCTTGGTAATTGTCTATTATCCAAGAATGTATGAAACTTGTGTAATATTAAGGAAATGTAATACAAATCGTATGGTCAAATAGTTGAAAAACCTTTATAATAGAACTGTTGATTAAAAGAGGAGGCTGTTTATGGCTAAGAGAATACATAAGACAAAGAAAACGCCTTTATTTAAAAATGTAGGTTTTTATTTTGTCCTTCTTTATGCATTACTAACTTTAGGTATGATTGTTCAGGTATTCACGGTAAATGTGATCCCTATGAAATATGCAATGATTGTATGTGTCATATTATTATTACTGCTTTTAGGAATGTATTATCTCCAGTTTGGGAAAAAAGTAAATAAAGTAAATAAGGTATTGGGAAAAATATTGATTGTTATATTAGCGGTGTTCTTAGGCGTTGGCAACTGGTATTTATTTAAAACAGGATCAGCATTCTCCAGAATGACTGGGGATGATACGCAGACATCTATTGTATCTGTAGTAGTGATGAAAGAGAATAAAGCTGAAAGTATTGAAGATTTAAAAAATAGTAAATTTGGCTTAACAAAAACAGGAACACAGGATATCATGGAAAAGGGACTTGCTGACATAAAGAAAGATGCAGGACAGGATATCACCACTGTAGACTATAAATCATATAAAACGATTGCTGATGATTTATATGATGGGAAAATTGACGCTATTATTATGGATGAAGCCACAAGAAGCTTGTTTGAGGATAATCATTCTAAGTTTGACTCAGAAACAAGGATAGTAAAAAGCTACAAATATAAGACTACAACTAAAGATATTAGTAAAAATGTAAATGTGACTTCTGAACCATTTAACATTTACATAACAGGTATTGATACTTATGGAACAATATCTACAGTATCCAGATCCGATGTTAATATGATTGCGACAGTGAATCCTAAAACACATCAGATTCTGTTAACTAGCATTCCTCGTGACTATTATGTACCTCAGCCATGTCAGGGAGGTCAGACAGATAAACTGACACATACTGGTATCTTTGGTGTAGATTGCACCGTAGAAACAGTGGAGAATTATTTTGGTATTGACATTAACTATTATGTTCGTGTAAATTTCTCTAGTGTTGAGAATATTGTTAATGCTTTAGGTGGTATCACGGTTAATAATCCTGTAGCATTTACAGCGAGTGATGGAACGTATTCTTATGAAGCAGGAGATGTTTATATGGATGGGGCAAAAGCATTACGCTTTGCTCGCGAACGCTATAATTTAGGCGGTGGCGACCGTGATCGTGGTAAGAATCAGATGAGAGTTATTACCGGTATTATAAACAAAGCGATTTCACCATCAATTATTACAAATTATACAAGCATTCTGGATGCAGTCAGCGGTAGCTTCCAGACAAATATGAGTAACAGCGAAATGACATCTCTAATTAAAATGCAAATTAGCGATATGAGTGGCTGGGATATTGAACAGATAGCTGTTAATGGTACAGGTAATGGTAGCGCATGGTCACCAGCAAATGGATTTAATTCCTGGGTAATGGAACCAAATGTCAATACAGTGAAACGTGCAGTTGAAGTTATAAAGAAAGTAGAGAACGGAGAAGATGTAAAAGCTCTGGCTCAACAGGTTATGGAAGAAAACACAGTAGATGAATAAATAAGCATCTAGGGGATATAAATTCTTATGATTTATATCCCTTTGTGTCTTTCATATGATAAATGTGCTATACTTGAACTACGAGTAGAAAGTGGCTGATTTGAAAAAAATATTATGTATCCTACTTTCTGTCTTTATGTGCAGTAGCAGTTTACAGCTTGTAGATGCAAAAGAAGACAACAATACAGTTGATGGAATAGAGGTTGTTACTGTGGATAGCTATTAACCAGTAAGTAAGTCAGTATCAGATAATATAGAAGATGCCGTTAAGGGAAGCGGCATGCAAAAGGACCAGCCAAAGCTAAGCTATTATTCCCGTTCTGCAATAACTTCCCCTTATTGGGATTTAGCATCTGGAAATAAAATGTTTTATGATGCAAACGGTGTTCTTATGTTTAACGGTCTATCGAAAATGATTTTAGATGTTTCATCATGGCAGGGTAAAATAAACTGGGATAAAGTAAAGGCATCCGGTATTGATGGAGTTATCCTTCGTGTAGGCCGGGGATATCTTGGAGAAGATTCTCAATTCAACCGTAATTTAAGCGAATGCAATCGTTTAAAAAATCCATATGGCATTTACTTATATAGTTATGCGTATGATGCTAACTTTTCCTATGCGGAAACGGAAGGAACGGCGCAGATATTTTCTAGTCTGGATTTATCAAATTTGAAATATCCTATTTATTATGATATAGAAAATTTTGATTCCTGGGAGGATGATAATGGGGACATACGACGACCACCTACCTCTGTCAGTGGATATGAGCAAATCATAACTACTATATCAATGGAATAAATCAACTTGGATGTCAGAGGAAGGTACATGTTTATAGCTATCGCAGCTATCTTCAACCTGTACTGAATTCATCAAAAATATTATCTTATACATCTTGGATTGCAGCATACACCAATACATTAGGTTATACGAATAAATTTTATGATGGATCTTATGGATGGTATCAGTGGAAATGTAGATATGAGTGCATTTTCATCCGATCAGCTAATAATATCAGAGCCACAGAGTGTTTCACTTTCCGTGTCATCATTACCGATAGGAAAAACACAAGCTGTCTCAGCAAAAGTGGGTCCATCACAGTTTGTCAGTCAGAGTACTATGTGGTCAAGCGACAATCCAAGTGTTGTCAGCGTGGATCAAGATGGTACAAATCATGCTAATAAAACTGAACAGCTAAAATAACGGCATATGCTACCAATAAAGTAAGTGCAGCAGTCAAGGTAACTGTAACAGCTGCAGCACTTGCACCTACAATAACGTTGACATCCTCAAAAACCCTGTATAAAGGGAAGACTGCCAAGCTCAGCGGATCAGCAAGTAATGGTGCTACATTATCATAGTCCAGCAGTAACAGTTCCATAGCTACCGTAGATTCAACAGGCCAAGTTAAAACACTCAAAGCAGGAATTGCATATATGACAGCACAAATCAATGGGGCAAGTGTACGGTGTAAGATTACTGTAAAGGATCCTGTGATAAAGCTTAATAAATCATCCGCAACCACCTACAAAGGTAAGAAATATACGTTGAAGGCATCAACATCTTATTCGACTAAGGTGACATGGAATTCCAGCAATAATAAATTGCAACGGTTAGCAGTAAAGGGTTTATCACGCCTAAGAAAGCAGGGAAGGTTACGATAACAACTTCCGTCTATGGTAAGAAGTTAACCTGTAAAATAAACGTCAAGTATCCTACGCTATCTGTAAATAAAACAAAAATTACACTCAAGCGAAAAAAACTGTAAAAGCAAAGGCTGTTCCAAACAAAAAAATATCATGGTCAAGTAAAAATAAATAATTGCGACAGTAAGCAGTAAGGGAAAGATAATCAGTAAAAAAAAGGTACAACCTATATTTACGCTAAAGTGAATGGGCTTAAGAAATTGATTAAAGTTTCGGTAAAGTTATATTTAAATGAATCGGCTTTTTGTTTATCCTAGCAAAACAGGAACTTATCTTTTTATGTTTTAGTTTATAGAATATGTGATGGATCTGCTCGAGACACTTTTTTTTCTTTTATTAAGTATATAATGAAATGTAAATATAGTTAAAGGGGAGACAATTATGAAGAATTTGAAGCTGCTGCTAACAGCTTTGCTAACTTTCAGTATTACTACATCAAGCATGACTCCAATTTATGCTGAAACAGCAGAGTCTGATGATCAAGGACAGGAAGAGCTGAAGCAGCCTGCACTTGTATCTGAAGCACAGATGTATGTGGGGATGCCGCAAAAACTGGAAGTAAAAGATTATGAAGGAGAAGTAAATTGGATTTCTGATAATACGGATGTTGCTATGGTAGATACAGATGGTACTGTCCGTCCTTTGAAATCTGGAAGCACAGATATCAAAGCAGTCATCAGTCCTGAATTGACGTTGATTTGTCATGTAAGTGTAAGGGATGTCAGTATCACATTAAGCTCAACAGACCTTGGAAGTGTGTATACTGGAGATACAAGAAGACTGAAAGCTTCTGTAGAACATGAGATCTCTATTCAATGGTCATTCCAGTAATTCTGCTGTAGCAAAGGTTGATTCCTGAGGAAATGTAACAGCGATTGCAGCCGGAGAAGCTGTTTTCTATGCAACTGCAAACGGAGCACGTACACAATGCGCTGTCACAGTAAGGGATAAGACAATTTCCGTTGATAGAAGCTCAGCCACTCTGTATGAGGGAACGCGTATTAAATTAAATGCAACAGGAAATCCAGCGGGTACACCAACCTGGAGAAGTGATAATACTTCCATTGCTGAAGTTGATGCAAGTGGTAATGTTACAGCAAAAGCTCTAGGTATAACATCTATCCGTGCTGAATTGATTGGTAAGACAGCTGTTGTACAAATTACGGTAAAAGCTATTAAGGTTTCTTTAAATGTGCAAACAACTACAATGTATCTGGGATACAAGGATAAACTGAATGTATCCTATGAACCTGCTGGTACACCGGTTTGGTCTAGTGATAATACAAGTATTGTTATTGTTGATCAACAGGGGAACCTGACACCAAAAGCAGTTGGACAAACAACAGTTCGTGTCAAGGTGAATGGAAAAACAGCAACAGCAAACATAACTGTAAAAAAACCGTTTGTAAAATTTAGATCATCGTCAAAAACGATGTATAAGGGCGAAAAGTATAAACCTGCTATTTCTTATGGTCCAGCGAAAGGTTCTGCAAAATGGAGCAGTAGTAAAAAATCCGTTGCTAAGGTTAACAGCAAGGGACAAATTATGGCTATTAAAAAGGGAACAGCGTACATTACTGTGAAAATCAACGGTAAATCTGCGAAACTAAAGGTAACTGTTAAAAATGCTATTACACTGAAAAAGCCAAAAATCAGTTCTGTGAAAAAAGCATCCAGAGCCAGTCTGAAAATCACATGGAGGAAGGTATCCGGAGCAAACCGCTATTATTTATATCACAGCTCGACAAAAAAAAGGCAAAAAGACAAAGGTCGCTACTGTTAAAGGGACGACATATACGCATAAATATATAGCGGGAAGACGCTATTATTATCATGTTAAGGCAGCAAGCACCAATAAATATAAGTATAAGACTAGTGGCTATTCTGCAGCTAAATATGGTAAGTCCGCAGATACAATGACTGTTTCAACACCTTATATAAATCAGGTTCAGGGCAGTGCCGTCCAGGGCTGCGAGGGTGCAACCCTGTTAATGGCATTAAAAGCGAAGGGTTATACCAAAATGGGGTATCGGGATTTTCTAAAAGGAATGCCAACCTCGAAGAATAATCCAAGAGAAGGCTTTATTTATTCCATGTACTCAAATAATCCTAAAAACCAGGTACACTGGATTGATACACCTGCGTTAGCGGCATATGGAAAGAAATTCGGCAAGGTCGAGGATATCAGTGGTGCATCGATTAGCAAGCTGAAATATGAAATTAATCGAAACCGACCTGTTATTGTTTATGTGACTGCAATGTTTGGAGCTCCGCAATGTAAGAAATACTCCTATGGGTCTATTCCGAAAAACCTGCACGTAGTGACTTTGGTTGGTTATAACGGCAGAAAGGTAAATACAAGATAATGATCCTTATTTCGGAGTGTTGTGGATTAGCAAAGGACAATTTGAAAGTGTCTATAATTCTATGAAAAAAGCAGTTGTTGTACGCTGATTGATAAGCTCCTTTATGGAAAATAAACACCACGCTTTATAGTATTATAGTGAGGTTAATAAGAGTAATATCATCTTAATCAGGATGAATTACTCTTTTTTTATTTACCAAACCACTATTCACAAGAACGAGAAATGCTATTACGGTGATAAATTAAGCTATGATGCATATTATCCTGTATAAGTATAGGATAGAGCTGCTCATTATATAAATGAGATTTCATGATGCGATATGGAGTATACAATCCAGGATAGGGGCATGGGGAAAAGTAATTTTATCATAAAAAAGTGTGAAAACTGCTTGATGAAAACCAATTATAATAAATAACGAGTTTGCATAACAGAACCTTTAATTCGTACAAATAAGATAATCATCACTCATCATATTGGTATTCTGATATCCTGAGGATGGAAGGAGGGAGTAGAATGGCGATTACAAAGAACCAATCAGGAACGTATGCTGCTGTTGATATTCATTATAATCGGCCTGCCTGTGCACCGCATCAGAATGTTATCAATTATCTCGATCATCTGCATATCATGGTGATTCACAAAAGCTTAACGGCTTATCTGGGCTGTGGCTATTCACGCGTTCTTGTTGGACCGCTGGGAAATGATGAGATGTCAGATTTCCTCAGTGTCACTCCACAGAACAAGTATGAAATTGCATATACTATGTATTTGAAAAAAACAAATACAACAGCTGATGCAAATTCCGTTATGCTGGATGATATGTATTGCATCGGTACATATCAGGGATCAGAGAAAATGAGCAACTATCTTGTTTTCTGTGATGAGTGGCCTCAGGATGCTGATGTTCGTGAGACACTTTTGAGTTTTAAAATTCCGGAAGGAATGTAAGCTTAAGCATGATCCTGTTCAATATATTTTCGGATAGGATTATTTTGCACATGCGGGAATAATGCACACATGTAAAGAAACTGATTACGAAAAGCAGAGCTTTCTTCAATAAAATCAGTATGAATGTAACATAAAGGAGAAGATAAAATGCAAGCACATCAAAAAAGCATAAAAGACGGAATACAGAATATTCTGTTTCCTGTGGAACACATGAATATCACGCAGGGTAATAACGGATCATACTCACATCAGGGAGTTAATGCGCTTGATTTAGCAGGCTATAAAGGTGGATGCAGTCCTTTATATGCTCCCTTTGATGTAGTCTGTGTCGGCGTTGATGGACCGGATTTGGGAAATGCAGTATTCTGGCAATCTCAGAACAAGGTTCGATTTGCGGATGGAACAATAGACTATGCTACGATTATGATTATACACGACAACAATCTTGACGGTATCAGAGTTGGTGTAAAATATAGCCAGGGCACACAGATAGCGAATGCGGGAACTGCAGGCAGAGCTACAGGAAATCATAATCATTTTGAAATTGCAAAGGGAAAATTTACACATAAATATGACCTGAATCAAAAAAACAAGGTGTATCATTTGCCGAATTCCATCAGTGCGGATAAATGCTGTTTCGTAGATAAAACAGATATAATAAATGGCAATAATATGAAGTGGAAACATCTTTAGTTCACAACCAAAAAGAGGAGCCGATTCTATCTTGGAACCGGTTCTTTTATAATAAGCAAATTGCAGTATTTGTTATTATATTCGCATGACATGTAGATCCGAAGCACCAAGATGCAGAAATATATTACAGTATGTACAGGATGAATCAGTTATGCGCATACTTATGATTCCTTATAAAGAAAAGGAGTGTAAAACACAATGGCAAATGATTTAATTTTAAAGGTTGAAAAGGATCATACAATTTCTATGGACTGTGGTGGTATTAGAGAGACATACAGCCTGAAAGAAGCCCCGGATGCATCCTCTACACTAGTGGTGACAGAGAAAAAGAATATACTTCACAAAATGGATTTGGACACCGTACTCAAGAATCTTGATAATTCTGTAGATTTGCTAAATGTTGCATATCATGCGGTGTATGGCTTTGATGTACAAACGCAGATATGGGATCTGCAGAAAACATTGATGGATTTAAACGATAAGGGAATCAATGTGATTGACGATTTCGCAAGACAGTCCTCTGCTGTTATTCATGATTTGATTGGTTTCTTTGATTGGCTGACTAAGGGTGCGGAAAAGGTTGCAATCAAGAAATTGGAACGCTTTTCTGTAATTGCAGGTACAATGAGCAGACAGGCGGAGCAGCTGGCAAAGGACTATCAGAAAATGGCGGGGGATACTTCAGAAACCTTAAAAAACACTATTGACGAAAACAATCGCCAGTATGCACATCAGGATCAGATACAGAAGGAGATGGCGGATTTTCAAAGTGAGCAGGAAGCGGCGGATATTGCCCAACAGGAAATTAAGAAACGTCTGACCAGGCTGCAGACCGAATATGAGAAGCTTAGCAAGGCAGAGCTGGATGCTGAAAAGCATCAGCGTACAATGGACATCATGGGCGCTGTATTCTCATTTCTTGGCAGTGCTGCTTCTGTAGCAGCTGATGTGGCAGGGAAATCAGGTTCTACAGAAAGCTCAACTGAGGATAAGGAAAAGCTTGACACTGCACAAAAAGAAGCAAATGCCGCAAAGGATAGACTCGAAAGTCTGAAGAAAGAGAAAGAGGAAGTTGTTAAAGCTCTTGAAACAGCGGATAATGATGAAAAAAGGGAAAGCATCAGGTCTGACATCCGTGCTAAGGATATTGAAATTACGGAAGCAGAAAAGCAGGTTAACAAAAAATCAAGTGCGCTTAAGAGCATTAGTGCAGCTTTACATGGTGTTTCTTCACAAATTGCCGAGCAGTCACAGAAGGAAAGCAGCGTACAGGAAAACCGCAGCAAGAGATTAACGGAAATCAATGCTGAGCTGATTCGTTTGGAAGAGGAACAGACAAAGCAATTAGCCAATCTTGCCAAATATACAAATCGACTGAAGACGATGGTAATTGAAAAAAACAGTGTGGAAGCAGCTGTTCGTTCCCTGATAGTTGCTGTATCCTGTTTAAAAAATGTTGTTGTTGCTGTTATGGACATCGCTTTATTCTGGACATCCATGGAAAAATGCTGCAAGGCTCTTGCCACATCTGATTTAAAGGATACGATTCAAGATCTTCAGGAAATTGACAAAGAAGAACGCATTGAATTTTATTACACAGACAGTGTTATGATCCCATTACTGACGTATATGGTACAGTGGGCAGCTGTAAAAAGCATTTCCACAGACTTTATCAATGGTGCTGAAAATACAAGATTCCGTTTAAACGAGACAATTACAAAAGCAGATAAGGCTGAAATGAGCAGAGAACAGCACTGGGATCTGGCTTCTAAAACAGCTGGTAATGTTGCAAATAACCTGAATCGGCAGGGTGCAGAAAGCAATAAAAAAATCAGTACACTGAAAGGCTAGCTTATGGAAACATAGCACTT
>OAWZ01000586.1_pt1 | contig 17168 bp, 21 predicted proteins | sample 1477091 | NCBI WGS metagenome assembly OAWZ01 (sample SAMEA2580282, study PRJEB22360) | human gut metagenome | biome: human gut; feature: human-associated habitat; material: faeces | place: Denmark | collected 2008/2010
TTTGCCGTTCGTTGCGGCAGCTGTTAATCAGGTTGTCCCCCAGCCGTGGCGTGCGTACGGCAAGCGATCTTGAGCGCAGCGTCAAAGGCATGCTGCCCTGGCAAGGGCTGAGTGGCATCGAAAAAGCGACTGAAATGCTCTACGACGCGTTCCGGGAAGGCACGCGGATTGTCGTGGTGGGCGATTTCGATGCCGACGGCGCAACCAGTACCGCGCTGAGCGTGCTCAGCCTGCGTGCGCTGGGCTGCGATAATGTGACTTACCTGGTGCCGAACCGGTTTGAAGACGGCTACGGCCTCAGCCCGGAAGTGGTCGATCAGGCCCACGCCCGTGGCGCACAGATGATCATGACCGTGGATAACGGGATCTCTTCTCATGCGGGGGTCGATCATGCCCATGCGCTGGGGATCCCGGTACTGGTCACCGATCACCACCTGCCGGGCGAAACTCTGCCTGCCGCCGAAGCCATCATTAACCCGAACCTGCGCGACTGCGATTTCCCGTCGAAATCGCTGGCCGGAGTAGGGGTGGCGTTTTATCTGATGCTGGCGTTACGCACGTTGCTGCGAGATAAGGGCTGGTTCGAATCGCGCGGGATTGCCGTGCCGAACCTCGCGGAGTATCTCGATCTGGTGGCGCTGGGAACCGTGGCGGACGTGGTGCCGCTCGATACCAATAACCGTATTCTCACCTGGCAGGGCTTAAGCCGCATTCGGGCAGGTAAATGCCGTCCGGGGATTAAGGCGCTGCTGGAAATTGCCAACCGCGATCCGCTGAAGCTTGCGGCAAGCGATTTAGGCTTTGCCCTCGGCCCGCGCCTGAACGCGGCGGGGCGGCTGGATGATATGTCGGTTGGCGTTGCGCTGCTGCTGTGCGACAACATCGGCGAAGCGCGCGTGCTGGCCAGTGAGCTGGACGCACTCAACCAGACCCGCAAAGAGATTGAGCAGGGCATGCAGGCCGAAGCGCTGACCCTGTGCGAAAAGCTGGAGCGCAGCGGCGACACCCTGCCGGGTGGGCTGGCGATGTATCACCCCGAATGGCACCAGGGCGTGGTGGGCATTCTGGCGTCGCGCATTAAAGAGCGTTTCCACCGCCCGGTGATCGCGTTCGCCCCCGCCGGGGACGGCACGCTGAAAGGCTCCGGTCGTTCCATTCAGGGTCTGCATATGCGCGATGCGCTGGAGCGTCTGGATACGCTGCATCCGAACCTGATGATTAAGTTCGGCGGTCACGCGATGGCGGCAGGCCTGTCGCTGGAAGAGGCGAAGTTCGACGAATTCCAGCGTCTGTTTGGCGAACTGGTCACCGAGTGGATCGATCCGGCTCTGTTGCAGGGTGAAGTGGTTTCTGACGGTGAGCTTTCACCGGCTGAAATGACCATGGAAGTGGCGCAGATGCTGCGCGATGCCGGCCCGTGGGGGCAGATGTTCCCGGAGCCGCTTTTCGACGGACGTTTTCGTTTGCTGCAACAGCGCATCGTGGGCGAACGCCATCTCAAAGTGATGGTGGAACCGGTCGGCGGCGGACCGCTGCTCGATGGCATCGCCTTTAACGTTGATACCTCCATCTGGCCGGACAACGGCGTGCGCGAGGTTGAGCTGGCCTATAAGCTGGATATTAACGAGTTCCGCGGTAACCGCTCCCTTCAGATCATCATCGACAATATCTGGCCAATTTAGCGTCAGTAATCTCTATAAAAAAGGGCGTGGATTCGGTACAATCCCGCTCTTATCACCGCATTTTGACAAGCTCATAAAAGAAAACAGACCATGTTTGAAATTAATCCGGTAAAAAACCGCATTCAGGACCTCACGGAGCGCTCTGACGTTCTTAGGGGGTATCTTTGACTACGATGCCAAGAAAGAGCGTCTCGAAGAAGTAAACGCCGAGCTGGAACAGCCGGACGTCTGGAACGAACCTGAGCGCGCTCAGGCGCTGGGTAAAGAGCGTTCCTCCCTCGAAGCCATCGTAGATACGCTGGATCAAATGGCGCAGGGTCTGGAAGATGTTTCTGGGCTGCTGGAGCTGGCTGTCGAAGCCGACGACGAAGAAACCTTTAACGAAGCCGTGGCAGAGCTCGACGTGCTGGAAGAGAAGCTGGCGCAGCTGGAATTCCGTCGCATGTTCTCCGGCGAATACGATAGTGCTGACTGCTATCTCGATATTCAGGCAGGTTCTGGCGGTACCGAAGCGCAGGACTGGGCGAGCATGCTGATGCGCATGTACCTGCGCTGGGCGGAAGCGCGCGGTTTCAAAACCGAGATTATCGAAGAGTCCGAAGGTGAAGTGGCGGGTATAAAATCCGTTACCATCAAGATTATTGGCGATTACGCCTACGGCTGGCTGCGTACTGAAACCGGCGTTCACCGCCTGGTGCGTAAGAGCCCGTTCGATTCCGGCGGCCGTCGTCACACCTCCTTCAGCTCCGCGTTTGTCTACCCGGAAGTGGATGAAGATATCGATATCGACATCAACCCGGCGGACCTGCGTATCGACGTTTACCGCGCATCCGGCGCGGGTGGTCAGCACGTTAACCGTACGGAATCTGCGGTGCGTATTACCCACATTCCAACCGGGCTGGTAACACAGTGCCAGAACGACCGTTCCCAGCATAAGAACAAAGACCAGGCCATGAAGCAGATGAAAGCGAAGCTTTATGAGCTGGAGATGCAGAAGAAAAATGCTGAGAAGCAGGCGATGGAAGACAACAAGTCCGATATCGGCTGGGGCAGCCAGATCCGTTCTTACGTCCTTGATGACTCCCGCATCAAAGACCTGCGTACCGGGGTTGAAACCCGCAACACGCAGGCGGTGCTGGACGGCAGCCTGGACCAATTTATCGAAGCAAGTTTGAAAGCAGGGTTATGAGGAACCAACATGTCTGAACAACAAGCACAGGGCGCTGACGCGGTAGTCGATCTTAACAACGAACTGAAAACCCGCCGCGAGAAGCTGGCAGCGCTGCGCGAGCAGGGCGTGCCGTTCCCGAACGATTTTCGTCGTGACCACACCTCAGACCAACTGCACGCAGACTTCGACGGTAAAGAGAACGAAGAGCTGGAAGCGCTGAACGTTGAAGTGTCCGTGGCGGGCCGCATGATGACCCGTCGTATCATGGGTAAAGCGTCCTTCGTGACCTTACAGGACGTTGGCGGCCGCATTCAGCTGTACGTCTCTCGTGACGACCTGCCGGAAGGCATCTACAACGAGCAGTTCAAAAAGTGGGACCTCGGCGATATCCTGGGCGCTAAAGGTAAACTGTTCAAAACCAAGACCGGTGAACTGTCTATCCACTGCACCGAACTGCGTCTGCTGACCAAAGCCCTGCGCCCGCTGCCGGACAAGTTCCACGGTTTGCAGGATCAGGAAGCGCGCTATCGTCAGCGTTACCTGGATCTCATCTCTAACGATGAATCCCGTAAGACCTTCAAAATTCGCTCCCAGATCATGGCCGGTATTCGCCAGTTCATGGTTAACCGCGACTTTATGGAAGTAGAAACCCCGATGATGCAGGTGATCCCAGGCGGTGCCTCAGCCCGTCCGTTCATCACCCATCACAACGCCCTGGACCTGGACATGTACCTGCGTATCGCGCCGGAACTGTATCTGAAGCGTCTGGTGGTCGGCGGTTTCGACCGTGTGTTTGAGATCAACCGTAACTTCCGTAACGAAGGTATCTCCGTACGTCATAACCCAGAGTTCACCATGATGGAACTCTATATGGCGTATGCGGATTACAAAGATCTGATCGAGCTGACTGAATCCCTGTTCCGCACCCTGGCGCAGGACATTCTGGGCACCACCCAGGTGCCTTACGGTGAAGAGGTGTTCGACTTCGGCAAGCCGTTCGAAAAACTGACCATGCGCGAAGCGATCAAGAAATACCGTCCGGAAACCAACATGGCGGATCTGGATAACTTCGACTCTGCGAAAGCGATCGCTGAAAGCATCGGTATCAAGGTTGAGAAGAGCTGGGGCCTGGGCCGTATCGTGACCGAGATCTTCGAAGAAGTGGTCGAAGCGCATCTGATTCAGCCGACCTTCATCACCGAATACCCAGCGGAGGTGTCTCCCCTGGCGCGTCGTAATGACGAGAACCCGGAAATCACTGACCGCTTCGAATTCTTCATCGGTGGCCGCGAAATCGGTAACGGTTTTAGCGAGCTGAACGATGCAGAAGATCAGGCGCAGCGCTTCCAGGATCAGGTTAACGCGAAAGCGGCAGGCGACGACGAAGCGATGTTCTTCGACGAAGACTACGTGACCGCGCTGGAGCACGGCCTGCCGCCGACGGCTGGCCTCGGTATCGGTATCGACCGTATGGTGATGCTGTTCACCAACAGCCACACCATCCGCGACGTGATCCTGTTCCCGGCGATGCGTCCGGTGAAATAAGCCTTTAAGACGTAAAAAAAGCCCCGTGCGTTTATCGCCGGGGCTTTTTTATTGCGCCGCGAAGGCGCTGAGTTTTTCACGCGCGGTGTTCGCTTCCTGCACCATCCACGGGCTAAATGCCCACGGTGTGGCGTCCAGCGCGCGGAATAGCGCGTCCAGCTCCACCCACTGATACTCCATCACTTCATCGTCATTGATTGCGAGGGTATTCGTTACGCGGGCGGCATAGACCGGGCAGATTTCGTTTTCAACGATCCCTGACGGGTCGGCTTCACGGTAGCGGAACTCCGGGGCAATGGGAGTGATGTCTGTGATTTCGGCGCCGACTTCAAAGCGGCAGCGGCGGATAATCGCCTGCTCTGTCGCTTCGTCGGCCTGTGGATGGATGGTGCTGTGGATGGCCGCAAACGGAGTTGGTCCATACGCCGGGCCAGGCTTTTTTACTTAAGGCGCGCCGGGTGATCAGACATTCTCCGTTAGCGTTAAACAGCCATGAAGAGAAGGCCAGGTGTAGCGGGGTGTGTGACGTGTGAGCGGCGTACTTCTCCTGAGTGCCAATCACTTTTCCCTGGTCATTTACCAAAATAACGTGTTCTTGAATACTCATTGATGCTCCAGTGCCAAAATGCTTAATGGTTCAGCACCATCAGCGGAATTATTATACTGCATTCTTATGCGAACGGTTTGGCCCACAGAGCGGAAAAGGGCATGACCGGCATCAGTTTGGGCTGCTATCATAGTGCGCCATTCACGCTGACCGAGGAGCTGTTTTGTTTGCAGGAAGCCTGACGAGAAACCCGATCATTGCCGTTTTCTGCCTGACGCTGACGCTACTTGTAGCAGGATGCTCGGGGAGTAAATCTTCGGATATGAGCAGTTATTCCGGTGCAGTCTATACCGTTAAGCGCGGGGACACGCTCTACCGCATCTCACGCGCCACGGGAACCAGCGTGAAGGAGCTGGCGCGCCTGAATAATATCTCTCCACCGTATACTATTGAGGTAGGGCAGAAGCTCAAGGTTAACGGCGGTTCCTCCTCAGGGAAAAAGTCCTCAACGCGTAAAACAGCCAAAGTCACGCCATCCTATCAGGTGCCTAAATCATCCTGGCCGCCGGTCGGTCAGCGCTGCTGGATCTGGCCTGCAAGCGGAAAAGTGGTTGCGCCGTACTCGCTCTCGGAAGGTGGCAATAAAGGTATTGATATCGCTGCCGCACGCGGCACACCGGTTTACGCTTCAGGGGCCGGGAAGGTGGTCTATGTCGGTAACCAGCTTCGTGGATACGGTAACCTGATCATGATTAAGCATGGTGAGGACTACATTACGGCGTATGCGCATAACGACACGATGCTGGTCAATAACGGCCAGAACGTGAAGGCGGGGCAGAAGATTGCGACCATGGGCAGTACCGGGACGGATACGGTTAAGCTGCACTTCCAGATCCGCTATAAGGCCACGGCCATCGATCCGCAGCGTTATCTTCCGGCGCAGGGCAGTAAGCCGAAGTGCTAAGTGATTATTTAATCGCCACTTAGTGGGGGAAAGGCTTGTATGAAGAGGCGTAAGGTCTATAATGCCTTACGCACCTCAAAGCGGGCGTAGTTCAATGGTAGAACGAGAGCTTCCCAAGCTCTATACGAGGGTTCGATTCCCTTCGCCCGCTCCAGATCTCTCCCCTTGTGGCAAAACTTCATGAAAATTCGTTTTGCTATCAACAACTTATCTTAGCTAAGTTGTCTGTAATCGTTCTACTATTGAACGATTATTTACCAACACAAGGTACACTGTTAGTTGTCACGGATAGTTACTATGGAAATGAGAGTATAACTATTCGTCGGCGGCAGTTCCAACCTCACACCGCGATAATCCAACGTGAAGGAAAAGCCTGATCCGGGCATTGATTCTCATAACCTTACAGTGAAGCGCATTTTTTGCCGATGCTCCCCCATGCCACACGTCGTGATGACGTTGCAGGGAATAAACAGGTTTATGGTGGTCACGGTACTTGCACACCACATGCAAGCTCTGCCAGCGGTTCGGCCTCGCTCCTTCGGGTACATGGTCATCCTGACAAACTTCACTGTCTGACATAACTCTTGATGAAGTCGCCTAACGGCTCCGCACGTTGTCTTACCACCAACGGGCTTATTGGCTGCTATTGTCCAAAATCTGTTAGTTGCACATTTTCTGCCTCCGGTATAACCTCAGATTAATCCTAATGAATCAAGGGGGAACATCGAGATCAGGAAGAGACAGATTCAAGAGGAATCACCCAAAGAAGAGTTAGATCGCTTGCAGGAAGAGCTTGAACTGACGCAGGAGCAACGGGAGTTTATCGAGTCCATGCGTCATAAGAACGGCACTAATAACCCTGAAAAGGAATAACTATGAGTATTTACTTTAATGAGCACGGTAGCGCGAATGGATACCAGGTATTAGCCACATCATTAAAAGGTGTAGTTGTTGGGCTGGCACTTTAACTCGTCTTCCTGCTTCTACGTTGCACATCGCGAGCGCTAACGCCATAATGCTGCTGTTCGGCATTTCCTTCTCTCCGTTGGGAATGTTGAATACGGCGGGGGCGGGCTTCTTGGTGGTTGGCTGCCCCTGCCACTTGTTGATCAACTGCTCTTCTAAGGTTTGTTGGTAACAGGTGACGCTGTATCGTCGTCCCTGCAAATTTCACCACTTGCGTATAAACGCACACCGTAGCACCACACCAGATAAAGCTGGTGATTAGCTCTTCTTTCTTTTTCACTCTTCCGAATCCTCTGTATTGAAGGTTTTCGTATAGAGACATTTCCCCTTAGTTACGTAGGTGAACAGGTAATTGCTGTTCTGATACGTGCATAGCGTTTTTCCGTTCTCCGTCTGTTCCTCCTCTGGGTTGGTCATCGTAATTTGTCCTGCATGAGACGCCAGCGGCAGCAGTGCTAGCACGTAAAGTAAGCGCTTCATGTTGATCACCATTCTAAAGAAAACTCCTCTGTTAAATCGTCCTGCACATCCTGACCATACCCGATGTAATACATCGTTGAGCGCGGATCTGTCTGTCCCAGGAAATGGGCGATTGTCTCTATAGCCACCCCTGCATCGAACATCACGCGCCCACGGCTTTTACGTGGTGTATGGCATCCCACATTAGAGAATCCCGCTCTCCTTCCCATCTTCCCAAATTCAGCAAACACGGTGTTACGTGTCACTGGCTGGCCTTTGCTGCGTAATGTGGCAGCACTGAAAATGTAATCTGTAGCTACAGGCATCTTCGCTTGCTCTGCCTTGCGTTGTGCCACTACTGACAGCATGGACGCTGTAACTTTTGGCCTTACCACGTTTCCGGTTTTCTCCTGCTTCACCTTGAGGTGAGATTGCCCCTCTACGTCTTCATACTTGAGCTTGAGCACGTCAGAGATTCGTAACCCGCTCTCATACATAAACACCCACAAGCAATAGAACAGGTTGCTCCTGGCGTTGCGCTGTAGCTCTGCCGCCACTGCTTTAACATGGTCTGCACTCTTTAGCGCCTGGCTAATTCCTTTCATCGTTATTTCTCCTCTTGTTCGTTTCGCTGAAAACATCATTGATCTGAAATTGATCATTTTCAATAGGTTGTACGATACGCGTATTTAAGAAGAGCACGAAATGATCAAAATGTGTGCGCCATTGCGAGAGCAATTGAACGACCTGATCGAGGCCACCCAATTCTGTCAGCCGTCCCGCTCGAATATCGGTAAGTGATTGAAAAATAAATAAAAACACACATTGCCTCATGATTCATGAAACAGTGGTTCTGTCAAGAGATTTATTTTCGATGACGGGGAGTTACCCCTGTTTGCACCGTAAAGTGATGGAAAAGTGTACTGAGTTAGTTAAATCAATAAGTTACAGAATACACTTTACCAAAGTGTATCGAATCGGGAGGGATTTGTACGATAGATGATAGCTGTTCTCATTTGTGGCGATGCGATCTGAGTTGATGAGAATTATTATCATTTGAGGGTGTTTTGGCATGAATAATCGCGATTAAAATAAATTTGATAAAACACAAAGAGTCTTTAAGCATTTTGCACCTGATAACGCGCATGAAACATGTGCTTTGCTATGACGAACACGGCGGGAAGCCTTGCCATTGCTGGATTGTTGATAATTGGCATGAAAGAGAAGGGCAGCGGCTAACGCTGAGAGAGGGTGATCAACAACCACTATTAACCATTGCTTTACCACTTGTTTAGTGTGGCTTTATTTAGGATAAAGCAACGCTTAATCTTAGGTTTTATGAGGTTAGTTGAAAGGTGATCGGTAATCGACGCAGAGCGCCGGAACAGTACCACTATGCGCGTGAAAGATGGTTAATGTGCAATGACATTACCGCGCATGAAAGATAGCTCTACAGGAGATTTGAGAATGTGCAAAGGTAGCTTGATCAATAACTCTTCCTGTAACAGGGCAACACCAACTAACAACCACTTAAAGTTAGTTAATTGGTTTTCTCTCTCTTGGGCTACTACCGCCCAAACTGTGCTTAATGCCATCCAGCGACTACGCCGCTAATAACACGCCACAATGATTAAATGGCATTCCTGCTTAATGTCATCCACCGATCTTGATTAACCACCAACCAAACAACCACCCTAATTGATTAGGCTGTCTGTTTATCTGGTGCAAGGTGTTTATGACATTACCATACGTGCAAACATCCCGATCCAATCATCACTGATTGACTCGTGCTGATGCACTTCAGTGCAGAGAGAGAATCTCTCTATTATTATAGCAGATTTAGTAAGTCGCTGATCTTAAAGGAAAAAACATGGCAAAAATCCTCATTTTTCACTTTTTTTGATCAGGAAATGAGTAGAGATAGGCGACGAACACCCCGTATAAGTGGTTTTAGGATAGCATAGATTCCTGTTGGCACCTAATGATAAAACTTGCTATAACGTGATCTCTGTCATTGACATTTAGAAACAACTTAAAAAAGATCAAGTTAGCTATTGACATTATGTGCCTTTACGTGTATACTAAGATTAGTTACTCGTTTTAACGCATAAGGAGATTTAATTTGTGTACGTGAGTAAGCAGGATGTTTTAACCGCTCTGCATAGCGGAGCATTAAGAGAGGCGGTTTGCGCCTCATACACCAGAAACAAAAATCTTTCAGAGGAACGCCGGAAAATGTTCAAGGTTGCATTGATTCAATACCGCATTGACAAATTACGGGCAATTTTACGCGAAGAGGAGAAAACCAACTAAGGAGGAACATTGATTCAAGCATACGAAGACGGCTATTTTTACAGAGATACACTTCAACACCACGATCACCGCCCACTTTCCGAATTTTCCAGACAATCCCAACAACTCGTTTCTTTAGATAATGTTCTGTACGTTGTCGATGTTGATACTGGTGAAATTCTTCACTACGACTCGACAGAGTATTTGCTTGATGGTGGCATTGTTCAGGATCTGCATTTGAGCTACTCGACAGCAGACACCGCCAAATCTAAACAGGCACACCGTGACTACTCCAATAAACTTGGAGATAAACCTGTAAATGCAGCCTATAACGGGATCAAGGAATACGCAGACGTATTAACCAAACCAGATTTCAGGAAAGTATTTGCATTGTGCAATGAAGTTGACAGACGAAATCTAATTTTCATCAAACGTGATGCCCTTTGCGAATTACTGAACACCACACCGAATAACATCAATCGTGTTTTATCTGGTTTAGAGCAAAAGAATTACATCAAAGTTGATAAAGCTGAACACCAGAAAGGCACATTGAAAATCTGGGTTAACCCGTCATTCATCTGGAAAGGTGATTTAGCTAACCGTTATTTAGCTGGACACATGCAGGGCTTTCCCATCCTGGAACGTAAACGCCCCGTAAAACGCTCTGACGTGCTCGACACGCTCACGGCGGCTGCAATGGCGGCTTATGATGCCTGGCATACTGAAAACGGTTATAAGGCCAATCAGCCCTATTCTAACGAATGGTATGCAGAGATCACGATGTACGACAGCGCCCACGGCGAAGGTGTACGCCTTGCATCAGAAAATCAGACATTAAACAGGTTATTGAATCCGGCGACAGCGGAGGGAACTTTCATTCGAGAATTATTCACCTCGGATCAATACCAAACCCTATTAAGAGAAACCATGAAAAGAGAAAGGAGATTAAATTGACGAAGAAAAAACGAAGTTATGAATTAAGCATTAACAACCTACCCGCAGCACTCCAGAGATTAGACCTAAACCCCGCCGAAGTTGAAGCCGTACAGCAGTATAAAAAACAATTTCCATTCTTGATAGAAGATGGTGAAAGCGTTTTAGTGAGCTTGGATCAACTATGGGAAGCGCTGGACACCCCTTATTATTCGGCGTCTGGAACGATACCCGAACTTACGGGTAGCGTTAAATCACGTTCACCACGGCAAGAAAAGCAGTACAGACGGAATAAGTTTAATCAGTGGTTGCAAGATGTAGCTTTGAAAGAATGTGACGGTGAAACGTTTAGCAGGATGATCCCCACTGGTAAGACGAAGAAAAAAGAAACCTTTGTGACAATTGAAGATGCTAAATGTATAGCTATGCTCACGCCAGGCGAAAAGGGAAAAGTGATCAGACGTTATTTCGTTACGGTTGAGAAAGTAGCTAAACAGCTTTATGAATACAACTATAAACGCAATCTAATTCAAGGGAAGAGTAGCGAAGTTTACAGAGTTAAACTTGCCTCTACGAATTTCGAAAGAAAAGACTTAGCAGGAAATGAGCTTGTAAGATTCAACTCACTGTTAAAGAAAATAGCAGGTGCAAGGAATGTCAAAGAAACAGACCTTGATGATTACCATCGTATACAACAAGAAGTGATTAACGCTATGAAACGAGGAAGATCAGATAAAGAAATCTTATCGTTTTACATAGGCGAAGACGCAGCATAGGAAATAGGATTTATGAACCTGTATTTATTCAATGAAGATACAGCCTTTAGAATGGGCTGTAATGATGTATGCCAACGAATTTACAATCACCTGGCATCTCTGCACCGTGATAATGGAAAATTCCGCTCCAGCATTAAACAATTATCAAGCGCTCTGGGCTACAGTGAATCCGGTATTAGGTATTGGCTATCTCTGATGCAACAAGCCAATGTTATTACGCTCACTCGTAAGAGCAACTATTATGATTTCGATGTGTCTCACAATGTCTCTTTCATCACCTCTAACAATTAACACGAGGTGCAATGAGTAAAAAAGAACGTAATACTATCACCCGCCTTGAGCGAGAGAACGTAAACAGAATCAAATCATCCCGCCTCTACATTAAATCTCTTGAGGAAATCCCAGGGGAATTAATAGAACACGTTGAAGAAGTACATTCAACACCGCCCTCTGTGGAAGAGTGGGCCGCGTTAAATGATCTTCTCGAACGTTCGAGCGGAGTGTATTACAAACCACGTAAACGCAAAGTTTATAGTTGGGATGATTCAAATTTAAAGAAATGGCAAGTTTTGGGCTTTACCTCTTTATGCCATTACCTCAATTTCAACGCAATGAATAACACCGTAGCCGGAGTGAGAGAACTTGACGGCTTATTTTTAACGGAGAATAACAACTATGATTGAAGAAATCACACAACACCCACATTTTAAAGAACGAGTTGAATACGTAGAATACCTTTTTGAACAGGCGCTATCGCTCGAAGAAGAAAAGAACCTTGAAGAGATTGATCACCTGATCAATGTGCTGGCTACAGAGGCCGCGCCATTCCTGGCAGGGATTCACGCTATTAAAGGTATTAAGGAGCGTATGCAAGATGCAGAATAATCACCCTGAATGGCTAACAGACGTCCTGCACCAATTCCACTATGAACATCACGCCCCACTCCTGGAAGCCGTAAACACTATGCAGCAAGACAAAGCCCCACAAAGCCTGATGCAGGTGGTGGCGCTTATGATGACGGCTTGTAGCGAGTTAGGGAGCATCTCTACAGCTTGTATGCAGGTTGAAGGGCTACAGGATGATCCGGCATTGCTGGAAGAGCTTAACGAACTTGTAGCAAACATTCAGGATGTTAAAGATCAAGTTGATGAAATTATTGAAGAATTCAAAGCCCTTGGCATTACAGAGTAATGCGCTATAACATAATTTTTACGAAATAGCTTGACAATTTGTGCTTTTTATGTCATAATGAGTTATAGGGTAAGTATTCGAATCACTTCTCCCATAGATAGCTATTCCTCTCCTTGTAGGGATAGCCCTCTTCTCTAAAATCATTCCTCTTGATTTTTGGTTGTGTTCTTTATTGCTACGTTTCGTTTGTTTCTGACAGGATTCTCCACTGCCTTATTTATTGCCTCTTCTCGATAAATGGGGGGTATCCGGTGGAGAACACCTCCCTTTGAAAGCAATAATTCACAACGAGTGATTTTATAGAAGAGCAATTCCGCTCTTTACAGCTATTACTTTGTTTATAACAACGTGTAGTTGTCAGACGACATTATTTAAATTAATGGGAAACTGTTTCATGTCTACATGAACAGGTGTTTGAATAATGGTTGCCTGTAGCATACGGAAGTATGCCTCCCTCTTATTAATTATTGAGCTTCCCGAAAAGCTGAATAGCTAATGAGATTCCATAGATTATTATTGCCAGCGTGGAAACATGTTTAATAATCTCGGCTGGATTTCCTCCTAAGATTGCCAGCCTCCCAATAAGCCCCTTAATTGGGGTTTATTTTTATTCAGTATTAACAAATTTGTTAAGGAAACAAAGCAATGTTTCTAATGAACTATGACCGCGTGATCACTCACAAATCCTCTTCACTTGTCCTCACTGAAAAGATGATTAAACAAGCTGCTGATGTATTCGGCGTAAGTGTAGAAGAGATTCGAGCGGCTACAGAAAAATTCTGGCCTACCGCCACGATCACAAAATCAAATACCCCTCACCCATTATCAGGGCTTGAGGAACGATTAAAACTAATAGCAATAGCAAAAGGAAAATAACCAATGCAATTTGGAACATTTCAAACATTAAACGGGGATAACAGCCACGCCCGTTATAAGGTGATCGCCTATGCGAGCGATCTAATTCTCCAGGACAAGTTGATCCGTGTGGAATCCGGTATTCCTGCCGATCTTATCGTAGGTGATCTTGTTAGCACATCAGGCACGAAAGCTGTCACCCCTGGTGACATTGCGTATGTTGTCGTAGAACCTGCAAGCGCTGGCGATAAAGCATTTATTGTAGCTTCTCCAGAACATACCATTCTATCACTTTCAGGTATTGAATTTGGTAGCCTTGATAAATCATTAGCTCAAGCACAATTAGCAACTCTTTGCTTTACCTTCACTGATTTTGACACTGTAGCGCTACGCACTACCTAATAAGGAAATTAAAATAATGTCTAAAGATTTATTCTCTGGTGTAGTGTACGACAGTTTTACAAGCCCGTTCACTTTCAGCACTCAGCTAAACCGTATTATTTCAAATCTGGGCTTATTCCGTCAGGAATCCCACAACGTAAATCTGATCGCCCTCGAAAAGATTACCGATGTTAAAAATCTGGTGGCTAAGGAAAATAGCCCATACGCTCAAAGCGATTGGAACTCTGCACAACGTCCAGAATTTAGCAATGCACTATACCAGCTTAAATACCACGGTATTCTAAACAGTGTTACCTCTCTTGACCTGCAACAATACGCCGCGCGTGGAATTGCTGACACTGCCGATCAGGTGTCAATTGCATTGAGTGATTTCTCAGATAGCCAGTATTCTATGGCAGAAAACGCCGTTGAAATTGATCTGGTGAATGCCCTGTTAGGACTTCGTGTTAATAGCGACTATGCAGGACAAGGCGATCTTGATTTCCTTGCTGGCGGTACTCGTACTGAATACACCCTTGATACTTCCGACACGGCGAACATCTTCGAACAATTAAGCGAGATTGCCCGTATTCAGAATGTGGCTCTTGGTGAAGGGCTGGCACAACAGAAACAAGGTGCTGTGATCCTGGCTTCTGGCGCTGCTGCTAAAGCGCTCCGCTATCATCCGTCTATCAAAGATTTCATGGTGTACACCCTAAGCGTAAATAGCTCTGACAACTTCTATACGCGAGTCGTAGACGAGAATCCGGCTTACGAAGTGTGGACTCTGAACGGGATCACCGTGATGGATGTAACAGGGTATAGCTTAATTACAGATAAGATTGGTGTGGACGGCTTCGCGGTTATTCCTCGTATGTCCGACAGTGCAAACGCTCTTGTTCTCCATACTGGTGTTGGTGTTCGTCATCTGATGCTTGGCAAGTCTGCCACCCTGCATAATCAGTATGTTGTTTCAGATGCTAAATGGCAGTTCCCATCAATCGCCACTGAAACCAGCTATCTACCAATTAACAACATCCCTACGGCTATTGTTTTCGGTAGCGTTTCAGCAAGCTGACCATAAATAGAAAATCATGAGCATAGGGGAGGGCGTAGAAATACGCTTTCCCCTTTTTTATTTGTAAGGAGGGGAATACTTTGTATTCTTCCCTCTATGGAGTTTAAACAATGGAAATCATTTTAAAGAGTAAAGGTGTTCATCTGCACCTTGATAATACAACAGCAGAACAGCTATTAAACCTCTCTGCTGTAGCTCGTTTGCTGGAAGTAAGCCCAACACATTTACGCCAGCTTTTACACCGTGGGATGAGTGTTAGCGATGCTCTGCATTATCTAACCAGCAAGGAAAGCAAATAATGTTAGAGCTGAACGTTTCTAAAATAAGCAATGTCATTACGTTTAATGTGGATAAAGCGAGTATGGCAGAAGCTAAAAAAGCTGCTGCTGACTTACAAAAATACTTCGCTAAGATTCAAGATCCTAAAATTAGATTTAAGACATTTAAACAGAATCAACGTAGAGCGGAAGCCCTTTCCGATGATGCTAAATTAAAAAATGCTGTTAAATCGTCAGAATCTAAACAACAGCGTATTGCAGATAAAGCCGCTAAAACTCAGGCAAGGGAACAAGCCAAAATAGCTAAACGTAATGAAACAGCAGACATTAAATTTAAATCTGCTGGTTTACAGCTTCGCGGAATTGCTGGAAAATACGGCGTAGACCCTGCAAAACAATACGAGGCTTTAAAGTTCATTCAGGAACAAACAGAGCTTTTCCGTAAAGGGGTTCTCTCTTCTCAGAGAATGAATTTTACCATTCGTGAACGTATTACCGATTTACGCCGTGAGGCAGCATTACAGGCAAAAATAACGGCATCCACACAAGCACAAGCGGCAGCACAAAGAACGGCAAAGCGTACAGATTATAAAGGCGCGGCGGCTAACATCAAAGAGAAGGGGCTGAACGTCATCGGCGGTGGCCCTGGGTTTATTGCTGCTACTGCTGCTTTCGCTGGCGGTGCTGCATTGCTCGGACGTATTCGAGACACGGCAAATGATAACCTCGATTTGGTGCGTAAGTCTGCAAGTGTCCATGTAAACCCTAACGCCGTGAAAGCGATTGTCACTGCAAACCGTCAACGTGGGATTGATTCAAATTACGACACTGTTACCGACAATTTCAAAGATGTCCGTGAGAGATTGGGTGAATCCGTAACCAATAGCCAAATGGATCAGAAAACTGGTAAATGGAAAGGCGGTAACGGTGCTATAGACAACATTATGAATTTATTCGGATGGAATAAACAGCAGATAGCTAAATACCAGGATAACCCGTTAGACTTCGTTCAGGCTGTTAGCAACGAAGGGCAGCGTAGAGGGATGAGTGATGCAGCCCTGGGGCATTTGCTGGAAGACCTCGGAAATGACATGTCCTACCTTGTGCCAGTGCTGAAAAATAACGGTGAAGAATTTAACACCACTTTGAAGCACCTTGTTTCATCCGGTCAGACTCTGAACGACGAACAAATTAAGCAAACTTACGCCTACGGCGATTTAGCAACGACAATGCAAGCCTTGAATAACGGGATTAATCAGAATCTTACTTCCGGCTTCCTTGATGGATTTGGTAACGCTGGTAAAGACCTCGCATCGAACACCGACGCACTGAATGAGGTGGCTAAAGGGTTAGGCTGGGAACTTGGAAACCTGTTAGCACAGGTGACAGGCTTCACGAAGGATATCTCTGATGACCTCAGCAAGTTTAACGGCTGGATGAAAGAAACATTCCCATCCCTGTTTACAGATCCCGATAAGCCAGCAACACAAGTACTTTATGATAATGCTGTTAACGACTCTGCTAATACAACGGCTGATTTTATTCAGCAGAAAACGGGCTTTGATACCCGTTCAGTGGGGCCAGCTATCATGGATTGGTTAGGCGTTGGTGGTGCTAACGCTGGAACAGCCGCAAATCAATACAGCCTAAATGGTGATTCTCTTCGTGGTTCTGCAATGTCACTAACCAGCGGTAACGCGCCAGCGTACAACCTTGCACCAGTGTTTAATCTGACAGTAGCGCCACAAGTACCGCTAACAATTCAGAGTGACGCTTCGCGCCTTGCTGATTATGTCGATTTCCAGGCGAGAGCCTCACAAGCCAGCTTCATGCAATCGCTCACGTTGTCAGCGTTAAGCGGTCAATCATCAACAGGTGGGTGATAGAGCAAAGGGGCGTATGCCCCTTTTTGATAGTTTCGACTCTACAGCAATGAATCCACGTTTTTAAAAGGGACCGATTCAAAAAGATAACCCTGTAATCCCCAAACTCCTACCTCACGCAGTATTCCCAAATGTTCTCGATTCTCAATCCCTTCGATAATAACTT
>OAWZ01000587.1_pt1 | contig 17151 bp, 15 predicted proteins | sample 1477091 | NCBI WGS metagenome assembly OAWZ01 (sample SAMEA2580282, study PRJEB22360) | human gut metagenome | biome: human gut; feature: human-associated habitat; material: faeces | place: Denmark | collected 2008/2010
AGCCCGAGGCCCTGCTGGCGATGCTCAACAACAGCGCCGCCACCGCTGCCGCCCGCCGGGTGGCGCTGGGGAGTTTACTGTTTAAGCTGGTGGGTAGCCTGATCATTCTGCCGTTTGTGCACCCGCTGGCGAACCTGATGGATAATCTCTCTCTGCCGAAAGCGGAGCTGGTGATCTACTTCCACGTCTTCTACAACCTGGTGCGCTGTCTGGCGATGGTGCCGTTTGCCGCGCCGATGGCCCGCTTCTGCGAGCGGCTTATTCGTGATGAACCGGAGCTGGACGCGCGCCTTAAACCGAAGCATCTGGACACCTCGGTGCTGGATACTCCTGCGCTGGCAATCGCCAATGCAGCCCGCGAAACGCTGCGCATGGGCGACGCGATGGAAACCATGCTGGAAGGGCTGCAAAAGGTGATGCACGGCGAGCCGCGCGAAGAAAAAGAGCTGCGCAGGCTGGCGGACGATATCAACGTGCTCTATACCGCCATCAAGCTCTATCTGGCGCGGATCCCCCAGGACGAGCTGGCGGAAGAGGAGTCGCGCCGCTGGGCGGAAATCATCGAGATGTCGCTTAACCTGGAGCAGGCTTCGGATATTGTCGAGCGTATGGGCAGTGAAATCGCAGACAAATCCCTGGCCGCACGCCGGGCGTTTTCTGTTGAAGGGCTGAAAGAGCTGGAAGCGCTGCACGAACAGCTGGTCAGCAACCTGAAGCTGGCGATGTCGGTCTTCTTCTCCAGCGACGTGCCGAGCGCGCGCCGCCTGCGCCGCAATAAGCATCGTTTCCGCATCCTTAATCGCCGCTACTCACACGCCCACGTTGAGCGTCTGCACCAGCAGAACGTGCAGAGTATCGAGACCAGCTCACTCCACCTGGGGCTGCTGGGCGATATGAAGCGCCTGAACTCGTTGTTCTGTGCGGTGGCGTACAGCGTGATGGAGCAGCCGGATGAAGACGATGAGCGGGATGAGTATTAATCTCTGAAAGCGCCTCGCAAAACCCTTTTGTGAGGCGTGACACCTTCTAAAGAGCAATTCATTCTTAAGGCCTTACATTTTTAAGGGAATAGAAAATGCTCGTTTATTACGCTACACTTCGCCAATTCATGCGCATTCCAATGGGGGTTATCATGCGCACTACTAATGGCATTAAAAAATCAGTCAATGTTTCGTTAGCACCAGAAATTCTTGAAGAAGCGCGACGTCTTAAGCTCAATCTCTCTGCTGTACTCACGGCCGCTCTAAAGGAGCAGTTTCGTGCGCATCAGCGCGCAGAGTGGTTAGCAGAAAATAAAGCGTCTATAGAGGCCATTAACCAGTGGGTTGATGAAAACGGCTCCTTTAGTGACTTTCAGAGGTCATTCTGATGGAGCAATATTTTGCTTATGCGAATGAAGGTAATGGGAAAAAAGCATATCCATGGCTTATTAATATGCAGCACCCTGTTGCTAATGTGATGAAACATGTACTGGTTGCTCCCGCCGTTGAATTAAGCCAGTTGGGCGGCATTCGTCCGCCTGCAAAAGTGTGCCCTGTCGTTGAAATCGCGGGTAAGTCCTGCGTTGTCATGATGCATATGCTGTCAGGCATCTCTTCAAAAGAGTTAGGTGAACGCGTTGCCGATCTTACTAACAGCAGTGCTTCATTGCGGGATGCACTCGATTTTCTGATCAGCGGTTACTAGGACTTTTTTGTCAGGCGCAAGGTAAGGTATATTTCGCCCTTCACAGGAGAAACTATGCTGCCAACTCAATCAACCCGATTAAACAAATACATTAGCGAGAGCGGGATCTGCTCACGTCGCGAGGCTGACCGTTACATTGAACAGGGTAACGTGTTTCTTAACGGCAAACGCGCCACCATTGGCGATCAGGTGGTGCCTGGCGATGTGGTGAAAGTGAATGGTCAGGTCATCGAACCGCGTGATGCCGAAGACCTGGTGTTTATCGCGTTGAACAAGCCGGTTGGGATTGTCAGCACTACGGAAGATGGCGAGCGGGACAACATCGTTGATTTCGTGAACCACAGCAGCCGTATTTTCCCGATTGGTCGCCTGGATAAGGACTCTCAGGGGTTAATTTTCCTGACTAATCACGGCGATCTGGTGAACAAAATTCTGCGTGCCGGTAACGACCACGAGAAAGAGTACATTGTTACGGTGAACAAGCCGGTCACGGACGAGTTCATCCGGGGAATGGGCGCAGGCGTGCCGATTCTGGGCACCGTGACGAAGAAGTGCAAAGTCCGAAAAGAGGCGCCGTTCGCGTTTCGTATCACGCTGGTGCAGGGCCTGAACCGCCAGATCCGCCGCATGTGCGAGTACTTCGGTTATGAAGTGACGAAGCTGGAACGCACGCGCATCATGAATGTTAGCCTGTCCGGGATCCCCCTGGGCGAGTGGCGTGACTTAACGGATGACGAGCTGATCGAGCTGTTCAAACTTATCGAGAACTCCTCGTCCGAAGCGAAGCCGAAAGCTAAAGCCAAACCGAAAACGCAGGCGATTAAGCGTCCGGTGGTGAAGGCACCGCAGGCGGAAGAGAAAGGGCGGGGCAAGCCGGGCAACGGAAAACGCTTTACCCAGCCGGGGCGCAAAAAGAAAGGGCGCTGATTAGCGCCTTCCACGGGTTGATGTGCTGGCGGACCAGGAAAAAGTCGCCTCTGCATCGGGTTTATAAGCCTGCTCTTTTTTCAGCTTGCGGGCTTTTTTCGCCGCGGCATCACGTTGCGCCATCAGTTTATCGATGTACTCTTTTTTAACCTGATTGGTTTCGGCGTTCGTCAGCGTGCGGCCATGCGCGATGCGGGCCCGGTCGAGAAGCGTTTTCAGTTCGCGCTGCTCGGCTTCGGTCATGTCTTTCTGGGTCAAACGTGGTGTAGCCATTGCTGAAGCCTCCTGATGGGGAGGCTTCAGTGTAAAGCAAGCCGGGTCAATTAACCCTGTTTCACCGCATCTTTTTTCGGTTGGTCATCAATCGGCTTACCGGACCAGTATCCTGCTAACAGCGAACCGGACAGGTTGTGCCAGACAGAGAACAGCGCCCCCGGCAGCGCTGCCAGCGGTGAGAAGTAAATTTTACCCAGCGCCGCCGCCAGGCCGGAGTTCTGCATCCCCACTTCGATCGCCAGCGTGCGGCAGGTGGATTCGTCAAAGCCAAACAGCTTCCCGCCCCAGTAACCGCCCAGCAGACCAATAGTGTTATGCAGCACAACCGCGACGATCACCACAAAGCCCACCGAAGCAATGTGCGATGCGGAACCGGCTACCACGGCGCTGATAATGGCAAGTATGCAGACCATCGAAAACGCCGGCAGATACGGCTCAACCGCTTTCACCACCCGCGGGAAGAGATGATGGATCACCAGCCCCAGCGCAATCGGGATCACCACGATTTGCAGGATGCTGAGCAGCATGCCCATTACGTCCACCTGGATATGCGCGTCCACGTACAGGCGGGTTAACAGCGGCGTGGCAATCACGCCCACTAGCGTGGAAACGGACGAGATAGTGACGGAAAGCGCCACGTCGCCTTTCGCCAGATAGATCATGACGTTAGATGCCGTGCCGCTGGCGACGCTCCCCACCAGCACCATCCCGGCGGAAAGGTCGGGCGGCATCTTAAAGGCCATCGCCAGCAGCCAGGCCGCGAGCGGCATCACCAGGTAGTGCAGGAAAATCCCTGCGGCAACCGGTGCCGGGCGAGACAGCACGCGTTTGAAATCGTCAATTTTCAGATGCACGCCCATGCCGAACATAATCAGCATCAGCAGCGTGGTGACCCACGGACCAATGCCCTTGAACGTGGCAGGAGTGTAATACGCGAGTACAGAGAGCAGCAGCGCCCATAACGGGAACAGCCGGGTGATAGCGGAGAGCATAGTGAATTCCTTGCAGTATTGTCGTGTTGTTTTGTTATAAAAAAGCCGGGTCTGTGCCCGGCTTATTGATATTGTTTATCGTGCTAACGAATTTTATTCAAACAAATTCTGATGAAGTTTCTGCACGACCTGCTCGGCCTGATCGGCAGGGACCAGGAAGCAGAGGTTGTAGCTGGACGCGCCGTAGCAAATCATGCGGATATTGAACGGGTCGAGCACGCCGAACACCTCTTTGCCCACGCCACAGGCGCGCGACAGCTTATTACCGATGATGGCCACCAGCGCCAGATCTTCTTCCACCTCCACGCGGCACAACTCGGAAAGCTCAATCAGCAGCGACTGCGTCAGCAGGGTGTCGCCGGTAGAGGTGGAGCCGGTGGTGTCGAGCGTCAGCGCGATGCTGACTTCTGACGTGGTGATCAGGTCCACGGAGATATTGTGGCGCTCCAGGATGCCAAACGCTTCCGCCAGAAATCCACGGGAGTGCAGCATATTATGGCTGTGCAGGGTAACCAGCGTCTGCTTACGACGCAGGGCCAGCGCGCGGAACAGCGGTGGGTTCTCGGTTTTCTTGCAGACCAGCGTCCCGCCCGCCTTTGGATCTTTACTGGAGCCAACGAAGACCGGAATGTCGCTGCGCACGGCGGGCAGCAGCGTGGCCGGGGGCAGCACTTTCGCGCCGAAAGTCGCCATTTCAGCCGCTTCTTCAAAGGCGATCACGTCAATACGTTTTGCCGCAGAGACCACGCGTGGGTCGGTGGTGTAGATACCCGGCACGTCCGTCCAGATATCCACGCGGGTGGCGTGCAGGGCTTCACCCAGCAGGGCGGCGGTGTAGTCGCTGCCGCCACGGCCCAGCGTGGTTGTGCGCCCTTTGGCTTCGCTGCCGATAAAGCCCTGGGTGATCACTATGCCTTCATCCAGGCGCGGGGCAAGTTGCTGGTTAGTCAGCTCAGCCAGGGCTTCCACGTCCGGCTCGGCGCGGCCAAAGCGGTCGCTGGTGCGCATCACTTTACGCACGTCGAACCACTGCGCCTGAATATTGCGCTCGCGCATGATCTCAACGAACAGCAGTGTGGACATCAGTTCGCCGTGGCTGACCAGTTCATCGGTCAGTGCGCTGGAGGTGGCCAGCGACGCGGCTTCTGCCAGGGTGGTGATATTTTCCAGCAGGCGTTCCACTTCCTCACGAATGACGTTCGGGTTTTGCAGACGCTCGAGAATGTCGAACTGAATTTTGCGCAGTGCATCCAGCTTCACGAAACGCTCGGTCGCTTCCAGTCCTTCAGACAGGGAAACCAGCAGGTTCGTCACGCCGGCTGAGGCGGAAAGCACCACCAGGCGGGTATTCGGATCGGCCAGCACCACATCGGCGCTGCGGTTCATGGCATCGTAGTCTGCCACACTGGTGCCGCCAAACTTGGCGACCACAAAACTCGTCATAACAACCTCGTGTCAGGGAATGAATAGAGCGACCTTGGCACAAGAATGAAGCGAGAACAGGTGCAGGCGCAAAATACGGCCCTATAAATAAAATGCGGGGGAGGTCCTGTCAATGCTGGGATTATGCGGATTTTTCATGGGGGGGTACCCCTCAGAAACAGGACTTATAACAGGCCCATATTTTATGCTCCTTTTTCCCCCTTTTTGACCAACATTTCGCCACGCCGGAAGGGCGCGACAGCAGCTATACTTTTCGGGTCTTTTCACCTGCGTTTGATGCAGACCAGGGCAATGGCATAAAAACCATCACAATTTTTATTTGCAGGCGCTACAATCGACCGCAGTCACAATTCTCAAATCAGAAGAGTATTGCTATGAAAAACATCAACCCAACGCAGACCGCTGCATGGCAGGCACTACAGAAACATTTTGATGAAATGAAAGACGTCACTATCGCGGATCTGTTCGCGAAAGATGCCGATCGTTTCAGCAAGTTTTCCGCCACCTTCGATGACCTGATGCTGGTGGATTTCTCCAAGAACCGTATCACCGAAGAGACGCTGGCGAAGCTGCAAGATCTGGCGAAAGAGACTGAGCTGGCAGATGCCATCAAATCCATGTTCTCTGGTGAGAAAATCAACCGCACCGAAGACCGTGCCGTCCTGCACGTGGCCCTGCGTAACCGTAGCAATACGCCAATTATCGTTGACGGCAAAGATGTGATGCCGGAAGTGAACGCGGTGCTGGAAAAGATGAAAACCTTCTCTGAAGCGATCATCTCAGGTAGCTGGAAAGGCTACACCGGCAAAGCGATCACCGACGTCGTAAACATCGGTATCGGCGGCTCTGACCTCGGCCCGTTCATGGTGACCGAGGCGCTGCGCCCGTACAAAAACCACCTTAACATGCACTTCGTGTCCAACGTCGATGGGACTCACATCGCTGAAGTGCTGAAAAAGGTGAACCCGGAAACCACGCTATTCCTGGTGGCGTCTAAAACCTTCACCACTCAGGAAACCATGACCAACGCCCACAGCGCGCGCGACTGGTTCCTGAAAACCGCGGGCGACGAAAAGCACGTGGCGAAACACTTTGCGGCGCTGTCCACCAACGGTAAAGCGGTGGGTGAGTTCGGTATTGATACCGCGAACATGTTTGAGTTCTGGGACTGGGTGGGCGGCCGCTACTCACTGTGGTCTGCGATCGGTCTGTCCATCATCCTGTCCGTGGGCTTCGACAACTTCGTTGAACTGCTCTCCGGCGCGCACGCGATGGACAAACACTTCTCCACCACCGCGCCTGAGAAAAACCTGCCGGTACTGCTGGCGCTGATCGGGATCTGGTACAACAACTTCTTCGGCGCTGAAACCGAAGCGATTCTGCCGTACGACCAGTACATGCACCGCTTTGCGGCCTACTTCCAGCAGGGCAACATGGAATCCAACGGCAAGTACGTTGACCGTAACGGCAACGCGGTGGATTACCAGACTGGCCCAATCATCTGGGGCGAGCCGGGCACCAACGGCCAGCACGCGTTCTACCAGCTGATCCACCAGGGTACCAAAATGGTACCGTGCGATTTCATCGCCCCGGCGATTACGCACAACCCACTGTCCGACCACCATCCGAAGCTGCTGTCTAACTTCTTCGCCCAGACCGAAGCGCTGGCGTTCGGTAAATCCCGCGAGGTGGTTGAGCAGGAATACCGTGACCAGGGTAAAGATCCGGCTACGCTGGAGCACGTTGTGCCGTTTAAAGTGTTCGAAGGCAACCGTCCAACTAACTCCATTCTGCTGCGCGAAATCACGCCGTTCAGCCTGGGTGCGCTGATTGCCCTCTACGAGCACAAAATCTTCACTCAGGGCGCTATTCTGAACATCTTCACCTTTGACCAGTGGGGCGTTGAGCTGGGCAAACAGCTGGCAAACCGCATTCTGCCAGAGCTGGGTGACGATAAAGCGATCGACAGCCACGACAGCTCCACCAATGGTCTGATTAACCGTTATAAAGCCTGGCGTGCGTAATAAATATGTCATGAACAATGCCGGCGATATGCCGGCATTTTTTTATCGGATAATTCCTGATGTCTGTTAGTTATCTCAAATTCTGAATCTGAGTTTAATCCGAAAAAGACGGTAACCCCGTTAATTGCTGAGGTTTATTTTAAGAAAATACGGAGTGATATTTTAATGTTCTTATATTATAAATTGTTGATTTATAGTGATTATATATTTCCTTGATTCTTTTTTCCTTCCATTTTTAACCATTAGTCTGAAAACTTCATCCCTATTTACCCCCACGGTAAACCCACTGCTTTAGTTGTGTATACTCGAATCCGCCTGAATTTCTTTTCGGGCAAATCTCCATTCATTCATTGAAGGGAAATTGTTATGAAGAAAGTACTGTATGGCATTTTTGCCATATCTGCGCTTGCGGCGACGTCTGTCTATGCAGCTCCGGTCCAGGTCGGGGAAGCAGCAGGGTCGGCAGCGACGTCTGCGTCTGCGGGGAGTTCGACCGCAGCCAGCACCAGCGCCGTAAGTTCAGCCGTGGGTGTCGCGCTGGCGGCAACCGGTGGCGGTGATGGCTCCAATACCGGAACCACGACCACTACGACGACCAGCACCCAGTAATAACGGGTGTTTTAATCATAACCACACTTCGGTGTGGTTATTTCGCCCCTTCGGAGAAGAGTCGTGAAGCGACCTGCAATCATCCTGATTTGCCTGCTGTTGCAGGCGTGCTCAGCTACCACCAAAGGGCTGGGCCACTCACTGTGGGACAGCATGTTCGGCACGCCGGGCGTGCATCTGACCGATGACGAACTTCAGAACATGCCGTATGCCAGCCAGTACATGCAGCTAAACGATGGTCCGCAACTGTTTGTGGTGCTCGCTTTCGATGAAAACGGGCAGCAGAAATGGGTGACGCAGGATCAGGCCACCATCGTGACGCAGCATTCCCGCATCGTGAAAACGTTGCTCGGCGGCGACAACCTGCTTGAGGTGAACAACCTGGCTGAAGATCCGCTCATCAAGCCGAATCAGATCGTCGATGGCGCAAGCTGGACGCGCACGATGGGCTGGACCGAGCATAAACAGGTGCGCTACGCCACGGCCCGCTCCACCTTCCGCTGGGACGGTACGGACAGTGTCAAAGTGGGCAGCGACGAAACGCAGGTGCGCGTGCTGGATGAAGAAGTGACAACCGATCAGACCACCTGGCATAACCGCTTCTGGGTGGACGAAGAGGGGCAAATCCGCCAGTCCTTACAGTATCTCGGTGCCGGTTTCTTCCCGGTGAAGGCCACCCTGATCAAGGCGGCGAAATCATGAAAATGTTCATCCACATTGCGCTTCTCGCCAGCCTGACCTCGCCGCTGGCGTGGTCTGCGGGGACGGTACAGGTCTACACCCCGGACAGCGAAAAACCTAAAACCTTAACCAATGCCGGGCATCTGCTCGATCTGGTGGGGCAGCCGAGGCTGGCGAAAAGCTGGTGGACCGGGGCGGTGATCAGCGAGCGCCAGGCGACGATCGTAGCGGAACAAAAACATCAGGCGCTGCTCGCCCGACTGAGCGGGCTGGCACAACAGGAAAATACCGACGATGCCGCGGCCATTACTAGCCTGCGTCAACAGCTTCAGGCGGTTAAGGTGACGGGGCGCCAGAAGGTGAATCTGGATCCGGATGAGGTGCGCGTTGCGGAAAACGGCAATCCGTCGCTGGAAGGGGACTATACCCTGTGGCTTCCGGCTCAACCTTCCACCGTCACCGTGATGGGGTTTCTCAGCAGCCCTGGCAAAAAGCCGTTTACGCCGGGCCGGGACGTGGCGAGCTATCTCGACGAGCAAAGTCTGCTCAGCGGAGCGGATAACAGCTATGCCTGGGTGGTCTATCCGGACGGGCATACGCAGAAAGCGCCGGTGGCTTACTGGAATAAACGCCATATCGAACCTATGCCAGGCAGCATCATTTTTGTCGGTTTTGCCGACCATTTCTGGACGAAAGCGTATGACGGGCTTAATGCCGATATCCTTCGCTCCCTGATACAGCGGATACCGGAATAATGAAAAAAACCTATCTCTACAGCATGCTTGCACTGTGCGTGAGTGCCGCCTGTCATGCAGAAACGTATCCGGCACCCATCGGCCCGTCGCAGTCCGATTTTGGCGGCGTGGGCTTACTGCAAACCCCAACCGCGCGTATGGCCCGCGAGGGGGAAATCAGCCTTAACTATCGCGATAACGATCAGTACCGTTACTACTCTGCGTCCGTGCAGCTGTTCCCCTGGCTGGAGACCACGCTGCGCTACACCGACGTGCGTACAAAACAGTACAGCAGCGTGGATGCCTTCTCCGGCGACCAGACTTATAAAGACAAAGCTTTCGACGTGAAGCTGCGCCTGTGGGAAGAGAGCTACTGGATGCCGCAGGGCTCCGTTGGCGCGAAGGATATCGGCGGGACCGGCCTGTTTGACGCGGAATACATCGTGGCCAGCAAAGCCTGGGGACCGTTTGATTTCTCACTCGGTCTGGGATGGGGCTATCTCGGCACCAGCGGCAACGTCAAAAATCCGTTCTGTACCTACAGCGATAAATACTGCTACCGCGATAACAGCTACCAGAAAGCGGGCTCCATCAACGGGGACCAGATGTTCCACGGCCCGGCCTCGCTGTTTGGCGGCGTGGAGTATCAAACACCGTGGCAGCCGTTACGTCTGAAGCTGGAGTACGAAGGAAACGACTACTCGCAGGACTTCGCCGGGAAAATTGAGCAAAAGAGCAAGTTTAACGTCGGCGCCATTTACCGCGTCACCGACTGGGCCGACGTTAACCTCAGCTATGAGCGCGGTAATACCCTGATGTTTGGCTTTACCCTGCGCACTAACTTTAACGACATGCGGCCGCACTACAATGATAACCCGCGGCCAAAATATCAGCCGGAGCCGCAGGATGCGATCATTCAGCACTCCGTGGTAGCGAACCAGCTGACGCTGCTGAAATATAACGCGGGCCTGGCGGATCCAAAGATCCAGACCAAAGGCGATACGCTGTACGTCACTGGCGAGCAGGTAAAATACCGCGACTCCCGCGAAGGGATCGAGCGCGCCAACCGGATCGTCATGAACGATCTGCCGGAGGGGATCCGCACGATCCGCGTGACGGAGAACCGCCTCAACCTGCCGCAGGTCACAACCGAAACCGATGTTGCCAGCCTTAAGCGTCATCTTGAAGGCGAACCGCTGGGACATGAAACCGAGCTGGTACAAAAACGCGTTGAGCCGGTGGTGCCAGAGAGCACCGAGCAGGGCTGGTATATCGATAAATCCCGCTTCGATTTCCATATCGATCCGGTGCTGAACCAGTCCGTGGGTGGGCCGGAAAACTTCTACATGTATCAGCTGGGGGCGATGGCGACGGCGGATCTGTGGGTGACCGACCACCTGTTGACCACCGGTAGTCTGTTCGGCAACATTGCTAACAACTACGACAAATTTAACTACACCAACCCGCCGAACGATTCAAAACTGCCGCGCGTGCGTACCCGCGTTCGCGAATATGTGCAGAACGATATCTACGTGAATAACCTCCAGGCCAACTACTTCCAGTACTTCGGCAACGGCTTCTACGGCCAGGTGTACGGCGGGTATCTGGAAACCATGTTCGGCGGCGCCGGGGCAGAAGTGCTTTATCGTCCTGTCGACAGCAACTGGGCGTTTGGGGTTGATGCCAACTACGTGAAACAGCGTGACTGGCGCAGCGCGCAGGACATGATGAAGTTCACCGACTACAGCGTCAAAACCGGCCACCTGACCGCCTACTGGACGCCGTCGTTCGCGCAAGGAGAGCGCCGTCGCGCTGGTGAAAGCCAGCGTCGGCCAGTATCTGGCGGGTGATAAGGGCGGTACGCTGGATATCTCCAAACACTTCGACAGCGGCGTCGTGGTGGGCGGCTATGCCACCCTCACCAACGTTTCGCCAGACGAGTACGGGGAAGGGGACTTCACCAAAGGGGTGTACGTGTCGATTCCGCTGGATCTGTTCTCATCAGGCCCAACCCGCAGCCGTGCGGCAGTGGGCTGGACGCCGCTGACGCGCGACGGCGGCCAGCAGCTTGGACGTAAATTCCAGCTGTATGATATGACCAGCGATAAGAACATTAACTTCCGCTGATGCTTATTTGCCCGGTGGCGCTGCGCTTACCGGGCCTACGAGAGTGTTTTTGTAGGCCGGGCAAACGCAGTGCCGCCCGGCAAGAATGTTCATCTGGACAAAACATAAACAAAAAATATAGATCCCCGTCACATTTTTGCGTTATACAGGAACCTCGCCCTGGAGAATGAGGTGCTGTATGACATCCCTGACTCGTCCGCGCGTTGAGTTTATCTCAACGATACTCCAGACCGTGCTGAACCTCGGTCTGCTGAGCCTTGGCCTGATCCTGGTCGTTTTTCTGGGTAAAGAGACGGTGCATCTGGCGGATGTGCTGTTCGCCCCTGAACAAACCAGCAAATATGCGCTGGTAGAAGGCCTGGTGGTCTACTTTCTCTACTTTGAATTTATCGCCCTGATTGTGAAGTACTTTCAGTCCGGCTTTCACTTCCCGCTGCGTTATTTTGTCTACATTGGGATCACTGCGATTGTGCGTCTGATCATCGTCGATCATAAATCTCCGCTCGACGTACTGATCTACTCGGCGGCGATCCTGCTGCTGGTGATCACCCTCTGGCTGTGCAACTCGAAGCGGCTGAAACGCGAATAAAAAAATGGCGGCCCGGAGGCCGCCTAACAACAGTCACAAGTTGGGTCAATACAATACGTCTAAAGTTGAGGGTTGCAGTGGCATAACAAAATGAAACTTAACCTTTCACACCGCCCGCCGTCAGGCCGTTGACCAGCCAGCGCTGTGCCAGCAGGAACACCACGGTAATCGGGATGGCAGAAAGTACGGCCGCCGCGGCAAAGTCGCCCCACAGGTAGTTTTGCGGGTTGAGGTATTGCTGCATACCTACGGCTAGGGTGTAGCTGTTCACATCACGCAGTAACAGTGAGGCAACCGGTACTTCGGTGATCGCAGCGATAAACGACAGAATAAACACCACCGCCAGAATCGGCACCGACAGCGGCAGCAGCACCAGGCGGAACGCCTGCCACGGGGGTGCGCCATCCAGCGCGGCCGCTTCTTCCAGCGAGCCGTCGATGGTTTCGAAATAGCCTTTAATGGTCCATACATGCAGTGCGATACCGCCAAGATAGGCGAAGATCACGCCGCCGTGGGTGTTCAGACCGATAAAGGGTACGTACTGGCCCAGACGGTCAAACAAGGCATACAACGCCACCAGCGACAGCACGGCCGGGAACATCTGGAAAATCAGCATCCCTTTCAGGAGCGTCGCTTTGCCCGGGAAACGCATGCGGGCGAAGGCGTAGGCGCAGGTGGTGGAAAGCGCCACGATACCAATGGCGGTAATGCCTGCAATTTTCACCGAGTTCCACAGCCACAGCAGCACCGGGAACGGCGGCGGCGTGACGCGGCCATCCGCATGTTCCACGCTGAAGCCCAGCGCGAGCTTCCAGTGCTCCCAGGAGATTTCGTCCGGGATCAGGCTCCCGGTGGCGAAGTTACCCGAACGCAGGGAGATGGCGATAACCATCAGCAGCGGGAACATGATCGCCGCGATAAAAATCAGCAGGCCTAAGTGCGTCGCCAGGAGGCGCAGTTTCTGAGATTTGGGTTGTACCATTGCCATGATCGATGCCCTCCTTAGTCAAATTTCATACGTGTGGCTTTCAGGTTCACAATCGCCAGGGCGCCTACCAGCAGGAAGATCAGGGTGGCAATCGCCGCCGCCAGACCGAAGTCCTGACCGCCGCCGCCCTCGAAGGCGATACGGTAGGTGTAGCTCACGAGCAGGTCGGTATAGCCTGCTGGCGTCGTGGTGCCAAGGCGGTCCGGGCCGCCGTTGGTCAACAGCTGAATCAGCACGAAGTTGTTAAAGTTAAAGGCGAAGCTGGCAATCATCAGCGGCGTCAGCGGCTTAATGAGCAGCGGCAGCGTAATCTTGAAGAAGTTCTGGAACGGGCCCGCGCCGTCCATCGCCGAGGCTTCATACAGATCGTCCGGAATAGCCTTCAGCAGGCCCATGCACAGGATCATCATGTACGGATAACCGAGCCAGGTGTTCACGATGATAATCATCGAGCGGGCGGTGGTCGGGTCGCTGAACCAGGCCGGTTTGATGCCGAACAGGGCGCTCAGCATCATGTTGATTTCACCGAAGCTCTGGTTAAACAGCCCTTTGAAAATCAGAATCGAGATAAACGACGGTACGGCGTACGGCAGAATCAACAGCACGCGGTAAATCGCTTTGCCCTTAAGGGATTCCCACTGGACCAGACAGGCCAGCACCATGCCCACGGCAACGGTCAGGATCACCGTCAGCACCGAGAAGACCACCGTCCAGACGAAGATGGCGAAGAACGGTTTCTGAATGCCTTCGTCGGTAAATACGCGGGTGAAGTTGTCCCAGCCGATGGTGACGGTATAGCCCGGGCTGAGTTTGTCGTCGCCCCAGCTGCCGTCGGCATTCACCGACTGATAGAAACCGATATCGTTGTTCGGACGGTACTTCACGCCGCTCTGGTTGTTGGTCAGCGTGCCGTCATCCGCCAGAGTATAAAGCGGCTGCGTGCCGGAGAACTGGCGCAGCGAGCTCATGGTCACTTTGCTTTCGTCTGGCAGCACGGCGGTGAGCTGGGTCAGCGCCTGACGATTCTGGGTAATGATACGCAGGTTCGCACGTTCACCTTCCGGCAGGGCCGCAGCCTCTTTTAAGGCCAGCTTCTGCTCGCCGCCAAATTTGAACGCGTCGGAAAGATAGGTTTTGCCGCTCTCACCGTCAGTGAGCGCTAACTTCCACTCGTCACCCGTGGGATACAGGCCGAAGTTAAAGGTTTTACCCGCCTGGTAAGAACGATCCAGAAGCACCTGGGTGGCACGCTCCTGCGCGAGCTGGTTGGTGCTGCTGTAGTTGGTAAAGGCAATCGCGATGGTGCAGATCAGCGGAAAGAGGACAAACAGCCCCATCCCGGCAACGCCCGGGTAGACATAGCGCCAGGCGTACGCTTTACGGTTGGCGAAAATATACAGGCCAACCGAGCTTAAAATCAGCGTCATGATGGCAAACAGGTATTCCCCTTGCACGTACATTAAAACAACAAGGTAACCCACCAGCAGACACAGCAGACCTATCACTGACCACTTCAGTGCGTCGCTTTGCCACCAGTGTTTCTTTTTAATGACATCCATGGGGTTCTTCCTCTACAACGGTGGAAACTTATCGTCAGGTGGCGCTGCGCTTACCTGACCTACGGATCGTGCCGTAGTCGTAGGGCGGGGAAGCGCACGCGCCACCCGCCGTTTTTCAGACTTACTTAGTAATACGGCCCTGAGCATCTTTCAGTGCGGCATCGACAGTCTGGCGACCGCTTGCAGCGTTGATGACCGCGGTACGGGTGGCGTACCAAAACGCAGCCATCTGTGGGATGTTCGGCATGATTTCGCCTTTCTGGGCGTTATCCATGGTGGCCGCAATACGCGGATCTTTCGCCAGCTGATCCTGGAAGGATTTCAGCGCAACGGCGCCCAGCGGCTTGTCCTTGTTCACTTCATCCAGACCCTGATCGGTCAGCAGGTAGTTTTCGAGGAACTCTTTCGCCAGCTCTTTGTTCGGGCTGGCGGCGTTGATGCCTGCGCTCAGCACGCCCACGAACGGTTTAGACGGCTTGCCGTTGAAGGTTGGCAGCAGGGTCACGCCGTAGTTGATTTTGCTCTTGTCGATGTTGGTCCAGGCCCACGGACCATTGATGGTCATCGCGGTTTCGCCTTTGTTGAACGCCGCTTCCGCGATGGAGTAGTCGGTATCCGCATTCATGTGTTTGTTCTTGATGAGGTCAACCAGGAAGGTCAGACCCGCTTTCGCGCCTGCGTTGTCCACGCCCACGTCTTTCACGTCATATTTGCCGTTTTCAAACTTGAACGCGTAACCGCCGTCGGCAGCAATCAGCGGCCAGGTGAAGTACGGCTCTTGCAGGTTGAACATCAGGGCGGATTTACCTTTCGCCTTCAGCTCTTTATCCAGAGCAGGGATCTCTTCCCAGGTCTTCGGCGGGTTTGGCACCAGGTCTTTGTTGTAAATCAGAGACAGCGCTTCAACCGCGATTGGGTAAGCGATCAGCTTGCCGTTATAGCGAACGGCGTCCCAGGTAAACGGGAACAGTTTGTCCTGGAAGGCTTTGTCTGGCGTAACTTCTGCCAGCAGGCCAGACTGCGCGTAGCCCCCGAAACGGTCATGCGCCCAGAAGATAATGTCCGGACCATCGCCAGTTGCCGCAACCTGCGGGAACTTCTCTTCCAGTTTGTCCGGGTGTTCTACGGTGACTTTGATACCGGTGTCTTTCTCGAATTTTTTGCCCACTTCGGCCAGACCGTTATAGCCCTTGTCGCCGTTAATCCAGATAACCAGCTTACCTTCTTCAATTTTGGCGAGAGCCGGTGCGGAAATCATCATTGCTGCGAGGGCGGACAATGCGAAAACGCGTGCGCCAGTCTTGATCTTCATATCTGCCATCCTTTATTGGTGATGTGCTCGTGGATACATAAGGTGGTTCAACGTGACTCAGTCTCCTTATTTGACATCCTCTTTCCATCCTCCCAGTCCCTACGCCCCACCCCCTGTTTGTGTGATCCCTGTAACATAAATTTAAGTTATGAGTGCTGGCGCACATAAAAACCCACTGAATTTTGCAGGCCGCTTCACGATTTTCGCCTCAGCCCCTCCGCTGCGGTCGCAGAGCCTGCTCTCTCATCCTCCCGCCTCCTCCCCCATAAAAAAGCCGGGGGGTGGAGGATTCACGAAAGTAATGGAACACGCATAGTGAACTTATCTTGAATGTTTCTGTCGGTGACAGGTTGTAACGAAGGGAGAAGGGCATGGCGAGCGTACAGCTGCGTAATGTAACGAAAGCCTGGGGCGACGTAGTGGTGTCAAAAGACATCAATCTGGACATCCACGAAGGTGAGTTTGTGGTGTTCGTGGGTCCATCAGGCTGTGGTAAATCGACTCTGCTGCGTATGATTGCCGGTCTTGAAACCATCACCAGTGGCGATTTATTTATTGGTGATACCCGAATGAACGACATCCCGCCAGCCGAACGCGGCGTGGGCATGGTGTTCCAGTCTTATGCCCTTTATCCGCATCTTTCCGTTGCCGAGAACATGTCCTTTGGCCTGAAGCTGGCCGGCGCGAAAAAAGAGACCATTAACCAGCGCGTCACCCAGGTGGCGGAAGTGCTCCAGCTGGCACATCTGCTGGAGCGTAAACCGAAGGCGCTCTCCGGTGGTCAGCGTCAGCGTGTGGCGATCGGCCGTACGCTGGTGGCCGAGCCGCGCGTGTTCCTGCTCGATGAACCTCTCTCTAACCTGGATGCCGCCCTGCGCGTCCAGATGCGTATCGAAATCTCCCGTCTGCACAAACGCCTTGGACGCACGATGATTTACGTCACCCACGATCAGGTCGAAGCAATGACGCTGGCCGACAAAATCGTGGTGCTGGACGCCGGTCGCGTGGCGCAGGTGGGCAAACCGCTGGAGCTGTATCACTACCCGGCAGACCGCTTTGTTGCGGGCTTCATTGGCTCGCCAAAGATGAACTTCCTGCCCGTAAAAGTGACCGCGACGGCAATCGAACAGGTACAGGTGGAGCTGCCAAACCGTCAGCAAGTCTGGCTGCCGGTCGACAGCGCCAACGTACAGGTGGGGGCCAA